>ENA-ORMO01000147-ORMO01000147.1-human-gut-metagenome-genome-assembly--contig:-NODE-147-length-100817-cov-9.803557_pt1 | contig 100817 bp, 88 predicted proteins | sample MGYA00242106_ERZ509001 | MGnify/ENA primary metagenome ERZ509001 (study PRJEB26280, sample SAMEA2338736) | human gut metagenome | biome: human gut; feature: human-associated habitat; material: faeces...
TAATGACATATCTTATATCAGTTTTTTGAGTTTACACAAAACTTGAAACGGTCTCATTCTTCATCATAAAAGTCATCAAGTACATATGTTGTTACAGGTGTAATATAAAGTTCATACTTAATAACAAGCCTTACCAGATCATTGCCATCAATTAATGTTATTGGTGTACCTTCTCTTGCTGCCTCCCTTGCTGCATTAGTAAATCTGCTATTTGTAATAAACACTCCATAATCTGCCTGAAATTTATTCATAGCACCCAAAAACTGATTTATATCAGGCTCACTCACAGGCGCTGTGTTATATCGTTTACATTGAATTACAACTCTGGTTGTTCTGAAATCATCATCGTCTGTATGATATCCATATCCATCAATTCCACCATCATTCGATATTTTAATACCCTTATCCGTAAACTGTACTCCCATTTTAGTAAGTAATGCTCTCGAAAACTGTTCAAATTTCTTAGGGGACATATTTGCTATAGCATTTTGCAATTTCACCTTAACATCATCCAATATATCATCGCCATTAATACTGTTTTCATCTTCTTTTTCTTTTGGAATTACACTATCCTTCTCTTTATTCTTAGCTGATTTTTCTTCCCAATAAACAACTGCCTTTTCTCGAACTCCCTTCTTAACATTAAAATTTGAAACATCAACAGCGGCGCCTTTTTCACAAGCATATTGTCAAGTGCAGGTGTCAGATTTTTAATACAATTTTATCGCAATATTAATCACCTGTTATATATCAACACACATAAGATAATTTACAAAATAAATGGACTATTCTAATCCTTCCAGCTTTTGATTTACCACTCTTTAGATTTCGCCTCTGGCAATTTATATTTTTCAATAAAAATACTTGCATCATCAAATTTATGCCAATACACATCCCAATGTACATCTTTTAACTTCGGAACAATAACATCTCTATAATAAGGTTCGTCAACACCCAGCATAGAGTGTCCTAGCACTATAACCTCCGTTATTTTCGTTTTATTCTCATCAATGAATTTACTTAATACATCATAATTCATTGAAAGCTTCTTTGAGAATGCATAATATATTTCTTTTAAGTTATCTATTAAGCTCTTTTTACTCATCAATTTTTGGCTGCTTTTCAATTTAATAGAATTGGCAAAGTTTATCCATTCGTCTAGATAATTATTAACTGATCCAAACTGAAATTGCTTCTTAGCTAATGCTAATATATCTCTTTCAAAATCAATTCCCTTATCATTTAAATTTCTTTTATCTGGAAGTCTGTTATGAATGTATAAAACATTAGTTTTATTTATGTCAAACATATCTTCTAATGTATGCGTATAATTAAAGTTGATATAGATGCAATCTCTATCAATAACTTCATGTATACTATCATTACTATTTTTATAGCATGCATCTTCAATATTGTTATAATACTCTCTTGCTATCCATTCCCAAAACCAATTATTTGTAAAATCTCTTGCAATAGCTTGTGGATTATTCTTAAAAAATTGATTAGCAGAATTCATTTGCGCAATACTAGTTTCATAATTATTAACATCAATATCCCTATCAAACGCATCTATGTATTGAGTAATATATTTTCTATAATCAAATGTAAGTGCATTTTCCAAATCCGTCCAACAGTCTTTATCTCTAGGAATAAAAAAATCGGATTTTTCTATAATTGAAATTGCACTCTCACCTTCATATATCTTTTTATTTACTAAATAATCTCTATATGCTCTATAACTTGTGTTTAATCCTACATGGATATCTAATCCATTTCCACAGATAATTAGTTTAATAATAACACCTCCCATTAACCAACTAATCAAACTTACAAAGCCTATAATCAGTATGCCTCTTACCTTTAATTACCAAACCATATAGCTACTCATCTCGGCTTCATATTCCGCTCTCATATCACTTTCATATTCTGCTATTTCATCAAGCATGGAATCACAACCATCCAAGAAATTTATCAGCGACTTAAGGTATCTATAAACATTGCCAATATCAATGCTTTTCTTATCGAACTTATATTCCAAACTGTATGTTGTTGGATATCTAAACATATCACCATTTTTATCTATCTGATCTATTGTACATAATGCGTTGCCTACTATTCCAATCATTTCTAAATCACTATCGGAGACTCTTGCATACCTCTCAATTACAGGCTTAACATTTTTCCATAAATCCTTGTTTATCAAATGGCTCCGCCTTTTAGAATTAAATACTTTTAATGTCACACCTTTTTCCACTCTACTGTAAAATAATCTCTTTAGACATAACTCTATTGTATTTCTAAACATAAACATTAATGGATAAATCTTTACCTGTGGTAAAATATTTTGATTATTATAAATGTAATCTATAACCGCATTATATCCTGTTATCTTTACATGAAATCCTTCATCAGACACTCTTTGCCATAAATAACAATTTCCTATGCCATGAGATGCAAAAACAAAGAATTCTGATTTAAAATTACTATCAAATACTTCTAATATTTCCCCTTTTTGCACACATTTATAAACCAAGCCAAATGCTTGTACCAAATTATTTGCCACCTCAACATTATCTAAAAACATATCCCTATATTTTGAAAGGAATTCATCTTCAAAGGGAAATCTAAACATATCTGATTTACTGTCAACTTCTTCTAACGAATACAGATATTCTTTCAGCCACTTCTTTTCGGCATCATCTAAAAATGCTTCATTTCCAATATCATAATAGTTCTTAAAAAGCATAGATAAATCATGACAACATCTTTCAAATATTTCTTGAATACACTTTTTATTGTTACATATTCTACAAATTAATGCTTTTAATCCTAATTCAATACTTTGACGAAGCAAAAAAATCCCCGCTAGAAACCACATATCTGATTTAACATTATCATGCCCACTATCAATCACTTCTTCAAATGTCTTATATCCACAATCATAAAAATCAAGAGCCAGGTTTTTATAATCTTCAAAGCAATTATGACTCCATTTAATCTCTACAATGTTTTCACTATTTTCTATTTTCCAAAAATCCATATTTTTATGTGGCCATAAAAACAACTCATTTTCCAATACAATTCTCCTTTAAATGTGATCCACTATTGTGATTAATTACAGATTTAATTCTATGTAACAAATCTACAACATGAATTTCTTTATAATGTCTCCAGCTTTTTCCACTTTAAAGTCTATCCCTTGCAACATTGATTTATCAAATTTAGCCTCCAATACAGGCTTTTCTCCACTCTGTGCATGAACAATCACATATCTTACCGGTAAAAGTGCAAACAAATCACGTGCTACTCTGATTGTGCATGCTGCAACATATTCATTATATAATTCTGAATTTGTTCCATCTGATAGCATATCATTATACTGATTTATCTGGAACTCGACTTCCATAGATTTAGGATTGTCCGTACCGAATTCAAATTGACTTCCATAATCTAGTAGATCATCTACTGGTCTCATTTTTTCAATTGTTTCTAGATATGCATCAATATCTCCGGACAAAATTCTGTGAGAAATACCTTTCAAAAAAATCCATTTATCATGTTCCATAAACATATCATCTGCAGTTATGCTTACTAGAAGTTCAGTCCAATCTACTGGTTCATCACTTTTTAAATACAAATTTCGGATTTCATCCTCTGAAATCAATTTCGGAGCATTACCCATTGTTTCCGTTTTATTGTATGTTCTATCTTCAGGTTCCTGTACCACTTCATTCTTCACAAATCCAGCGTTTATATTTTGTTCTTGTGGATTCAAATAGGATTCAATACTATCATTGATTTCATATTCCATAACAGGCTGAGGTTCTCTAATTGCATTCTGAGTATAATATTGATTTTGAATGTTTTTTTGTGTGTTAGCTTGTCTATTTCCGCCTAGTCTTTTTGTGTCAGTATAATAAATACCGCTTCCAGGTATACCAACACTCGTCGTTACTTGACCTTTTGTATTTATTGTCTTATGATACCCTTTTCCGCCTACGCTTACACTCATACCAGTTTTCCCAAAGTTTAACTTAACACATTTGCACAGCGTAACGCTTTTTCTAAATCGTAATCCCATAATTTCACATCCTGTCTATTACTACAATTGTTTTATCATCTTCTGATCCATTGTTTCTTGCTTTATCTGCAATTTTTTGCATTGTCTCCTTGTTGATATCACCAAGTATAAAATCTTCAAGTTCATCTGTTGATACATACTCATGTATTCCATCTGATGATAGCAGTATTCTTTTACACTGATTCAATAAGGAATATTCGTTCACACAAATACCTGTTGCATATTTTAAATTTCCACCACCCAAACAATAGGTTATCTCATTCTTATTACATATATCCGCTTCTTCAATCTGCCCTCTGTCAAGCAGCCACTGATATGTTGTCTGATCTTTTGTAAACTGTTTTAAATAACTACCCTGCAATCCATACACTCTTGTATTTCCAATATGAAAAATATAGCAAGTATCTGGTAATAAAATTATTCCTGTAAGCGTAGTTGCCATGTTTTCTTTACCAGGAAACTGTTTTGCATATTCCAATAGACCTATATTACAGTTTTCTATAAATTGATGCAGTTGTTCTGCTGTAATATTCTCCACATCAATTTTGTCAAACTGATTCAATACGTATCGGCTTGCAAGCTCTCCACCAGCATTACCACCTACACCGTCCGCAATTGCTACCAAAGCTCTGGAATTTATCTGTGTTTCAGAAAATGAGTCAGATATAATATGCTCATTCAATAATGCCGCATCTTCGCATATTGCTTTTTTATATCCTTTTTCAGAATAAATAATCACTTTCATATCGACACCTGCCTCTTAATTTCTTACACACATTATTCTTCGTTATTCCCATGTGTTTCTGTACATTTTAATGAATACGTCATATTTTCATTAACTATAGACTCCACCACAATTTCGCAGTCAGAAAATAGCTCATGATCAAACATATACCTAGAAAGAGGATTTATAAACATACTCTCAACAATGTTACCAATACCTCGTCCACCATTATCCAAATTTCCTATCGCAGCATTTAATAATGTATCATGTGCTTGATCTGACAACACAAGCTTAATTCCTTTATCCATTTTCAAATTGTTAATTATACGATTTATCTGAGAATCAAGAATTTCTCCAGCAACACTTTCTCTGATGAAATCAAACACAACAATGTTTTCTCCGATTCGATTCAGTATTTCCGGTCTTCCCAATTCCAATTTAAAATAATGCTCTATGCCTTCTCTTACTTTAGACTGTACTTCTTCATAGGACATATCAGAAGAAACAACCTGCTTACGCTCACCACTGGCAGTTGTCTGATATATTCCAAGATTACTGGTAAAAATAATAATCGTTTCCGAAAAATAAACTGTATTACCTTGCCCATCAGTCATTCTTCCATCTTCCAAAATTTGAAGAAACTTATCTAAAATAGACGGATGTGCCTTTTCTATCTCATCAAACAGCAGTATAGAAAAAGGATTATTTTTTACCGCATTTGTCAGCTGTCCTCCAGCTTCATAGCCAACATATCCCGGAGGTGCTCCAAGTAATTTCTGGTCACTATGCGATTGTCCATATTCACTCATATCAAATCGAATGCAGCATTTTTCATCGCCGAATAACTTTTCTGCCAAAGTCTTTGCTGTCTCTGTTTTACCAGTACCAGTTGGACCTGCAAAAAATAGTACTCCCTTTGGTTTTCCGTGCGATGCTGTTTGAACTCCTGACATGCCTGTTACTGCACGTTTAATAATATCAAGGGTTTTAACTATCGCATAATCCTGTCCCTTTACTCTTTTTCTAAAATCTTCTTCCGCTGTTTTCAATTCAGAAATGCTTAATTTATTCCACGGGTTATCCTTAATTCCATACTTATACAAATCAATAACATCGCACATATCTTTAATATGTATTCTTTCATTTTTACACAATCTTCTTAAACCGTTTAATTCTGTAAAACTGAATCCTTCTGTCAATGCAACAAATCTATCCTGAATCTTTTCAAGTTCACTTGGATTTTCGTTATAGTATGGAAATTCATCTACATAAATATCACCTGCAAAAAAGGTTGGAAAATTGTCACCTTTTACAAGCAATTCCCTCTCTTCCTTTTCTGGAGTTCTTAATGTTATTGTTTTTACATTTGGATTATCCAAATAAAACCATGCCGGTATATCATTAATTTTATTAACAATAAGTATAACCAGATTTTTTAAAATTCCCTGTTCTGTTTTTACATCTTTTCCCTCTAAAGAGGCTTGCATTAATACAGTAAAGCTGTCAACTTCAGACTGCTCCATATTATCCGGCGAAGTTATATATCTTGAGGCAAAATCCATTATTACAGTAGTAGCCTCTTGGTTCTGCGTTATAGCTGTTCTTGTAAGTCTTGCTGCAGTTGCATTTCGTCCTCTAAACTCTGCCGCAATACAGCCGTCAGCTACACTAGCCTGTACTAACTGTGCAAATTTCTGGATATATCCTTCTTCACAATTATTATAAAATCCTCTGATACTATCGTAGAATACAATATTCTGATATCCTTCGTTTTTTAAATGATAATGCAAATACTCGGTTAGTCTCAATATACTCCCCTGTTGCATACCATCATCTCCGGAATATTGATATTTATCCAGCACATTACCTTCTAATATTACAATTGGCTTTATTCTGTCAAAAATATCAAGTTCCTTTTGCCACTTAGGAGTAAAATCGCCCATTTATATATCCTCCTTAAAATCTAAATTCTCTATTATGAATGCCAACCGATATGACCTCATTATTTATCATAAAATTTTGAATCTCATTATGATTTCCTCTAATATATTTTTCATACTTATCACGATACTGATCACTTAATATATGAATAATTTGATTAGAAGATCCTCTGAGAAATGCCCCATCATTCAGTTCTTCCTTATATTCGCCATCGATTAGCACTGATATTCTGTCTAATAATTTTATTTGAGCTTCACTTGTCAATTCTTTTATTTGGTAACCTGTATATAAAATAACATCTTGTGAAATGTCTGCTACCCGTTTCAGTAAATCTGTCAGTTCATCTGCCTGTTCCACAGGATCGCCTCCAGTAATCGTAAAGCCATCAATTTCATGTCCTACCGCTACAGTACGTATCAATTTTTCGACTTGCTCAATCGTAGCAAAATACTTTTCATCAGTTTTCCAAAGTTCCGGATTACTACAACCTTTACATTTATGATGACATCCAGCAAACCATATTCCAATTCTATTTCCAGGTCCCAGAACCTTTACAGGATAAAGGATTCTTGCTATATACATTAAACATTCCTCAATATCAAATATGCAGCCCCTGATTGTCTGCTACCATTTGTTTCATTTCCACCTAAACCTATTTCATCATCTACATGCAACTTTGTTTTTTCAGCTATCTTTTGATTATTTACAAAAGTAAAATTTGTATTGCTAAGATTTTCTATATAAACCTTGTCGTCATCTTTCATAATTTTGGCATGCTGTCTGCTTACATATGCTTTATCTGCAAGATATTCTTTCATTTCATTTTCTCTTCCTAATATCGCAGTTCCATCTTTAATTTCATACGCATATTCTCCATCTAACGATGTCATTACATATTTGCAAGTATTATTCTCACTTTGTAATATTGGTGCAATATCCGAAATGTCTTCTCCACACTCAACACATTTCTTTGCTGTAGCTGAATTTATGCACCCACAATCGCAGATTCTTACATATTTTTCTTCCACATTTTCAGATGTATTCTCCTGAGCAGTAATTTTTGCCTGTTCAGTCGCTTCATCAGTAGCTTTTACACTTGTCAGGTCAGTCTCGCATCCAATACATTCAATCATATTGGGTTTGTTATGCATACCGCATACCGGACATATCTTGAACTTTTCCATATAATCACTCTTTTCTTAATACCTGTTTTCTTGTCTCTGTCTGTTTTTTGCTAGCAGTTTCAAGCACATCAACTTTTTCTGTCATATTAAAATCACTTACATTTATAATTTGTGCATATTCTTCTGCTGGTGGTAACATAGAAATCCTATTCATCAATACAACACCTTTTTCTTTAAGTCTCCTCTCAATTTCCGGAAATTCATCACAAAATTCCACCATCTCATCACACAATACAGAACTTTCCTCTTCAGAAGGTTCTCTATCACAAGTGTCTACTCCACCTAATTCCATTGATATCTGCCCATTAGCCGTATATGTAACATTAACAACTGAACCTTCGGAGAAATGGTATAGTTCATTTCGGAACTTTCTTCCACTCTTCTTAACCACTTCTCTGCTTCCTACCACATTATAGCCCATATCACGCATAACCTGATCCAAGCTCTCTGATATATATTGCTGTTCTTCTATTTTCGCACTTAGCGATTCCAGTTCTGCAACTTCATGTCTTAAAGAATTCAAAGAATCCATTGAGAAAGTAAATGAAATCACAGGCATTCCTAAGCATTCACTATAATATCTATGTTTTGATACAAGTTCATCAAATTCTTCTCCATATTCTTTGATCTGTTCTTCATACGCCTTACATCTTTTTATATATGGAAGAACTGTCATAGCATAATAATTATCAATAAAACTGTCGTCTGTTATTTCCTGTGCTCTTTTTAGAATTGCAATGCCTTCTTTTTGCAAATCAGAACTGATATTAAGGCTCTGTATTTCATGCAATACATCTTTAATTTTTGCTTTTTGGCTCTCTAAATGGCTCTGTGGCTTTACAATTTCATCATCAATTCTTATCGACATACCACCAGTAATACTATTCTCTATATTCTTTGACAATATAGCATTTATTTCATTACTTTGATTTTCATATTGAACAACAAGCTTTCTCGCATTCTCTTCTACTGTTTTAGCCTTAGAATTAAATGCCTTTAAGTTTTCTAATCCACTTTGCATACTTAAACCCGCAGATTCTTGAATGATTGCTTTAATTTGTGTTATTGAGTTTCGAATACTCTGTTGTACCTCATTTCCATCCCCAACTCTATCTACCAACATATCAATGCTTGTTGTTGTAGCAGCAAGTCTTTCTTTTAACGATGCAAGCTCTCCTCTATGCTGCTGTAGCTTGTCCAATTCTCGCTTTGTCTTTCGCTCCCGCTCTCTTGCTTCCGCTAATATTCTCCGTTGCTCCGGAGTAAGTGTATATCTTGCTGATTTTGGTCCACTCATTTTATATCACTCCTCTAACAAATCAAATTCTTCGTAACGCTTTACTGGAATAGCACATTTTCTTGCAAATTGCATTGCTTCGCTTCCAGAATTACAATAAATAGTAATTTTCCCTCTTAATGCTGCAGAACCAAATATATTCTCAATACCCATTTCCGATCCCCAGAATATTTCTTTGCAGTTATTAGGTATTCTCAATTGCATATTATTAATCACTCCAACATCAAATGCCTTTTTTCCAATCGTTTGCACACTATTAGGAATATCAATTTTTAACAAACTCGTACATTTTGCAAATGCCTCATTATCAATATGCATTATTCCATCCGAGAAGGAAATTTCTTTTAAATTACTGCAATAATAAAATGCCGAATCAGATATTCTTTTCACTTTAGATGGAATATTTATCTTCTCCAAATTTGAAAATGCAAATGCACTTTTACCAATATGTATTAAACTTTTTGGTAAAAAAATCGTTGTTAGACCGCTACCACTAAATGCTCTATCCTCTATTGTTATAAGAAATTTCGGTAAAACAACTTCTTTTATATTTTCGCAGTTTGCAAATGCCTTTTCGCCTATTTTTGTAACCATTAAATCATTTATTCTGTCTGGAATTACAACAACATCCAAATCATCAAATCCAATATAACTTTTTATTGTTATCTGACCATCCACTTCTTCATAATCAAATAATGTATCCCAGTCATATTTATTGGCTTCATCATTGTTTTCTCTGATTTGCATTTCAACATTTGAATCAATACCAACCACAAATTCTTTTGCTGTATCAATTTTTTCCATTATCGAACTGCTTGATAATACATCAGATATTGCTATATTCTCTATTTGAGAATCATTAGGATTTTTATCTGCAGCCGCATCTAATAATTTTGCTATTTTACTTGCTTTTTCAGCACTTGCGATATATTCTTTTACTTTTTCAGATTGATTAATCTGAGAAATTGTCTCCAATTGTTTTTCCAATAGAGAGACTCTTTTTTCAAGATTTTCAATTTTTAAAAGAAATTCTTTTTCTTCCATACTCTCTCCTTATATTCTTCTTTTATTTCACTATACATATTTATGTTTATTTCTTTTTCCGAACGAATTCTATCCCTGCACTCTGCTTTCAGCTTACACATTTTCTTTGAAATTTCCCCTATTGTTTGATTTTCAATTTCATTTGAGAGTTCATATTCAGTTGCAATCTCTTTGACTTTTAATACTAAATCCATGTTCTTATCTGCAGATTTTTTCGCATATAATAATAGCAGCTCACTCCCAGAACATTTGTCTAACAACGCCAATATCTTCTCCATCTGTTTTCCATCCAAATAAGCACTTTGTATCAAGGTAATAATTCTATTAATTCCCTTAATCTGTTTCTCATAATACTTATTTAAGCTATATATCCATTCTTTTTCTTGTTGAATATTCCGCTCTTGCTTATATTCAGCAATCTTATATCCTATATAGCAAAACGCAGGTGTACTCAGTGCAGGAGTAACTATAATAAATAATGCATCATCTTCAAAGTTATCCTCCGAAACCCCTGATACATATATACATGTAAAAATTATTACCATAATGCATATTGGAAAAATAAATTCAGAAATTTTCTTCTTTTTTCCAATGCAAATCCAGCAAATCATGCTAATAATCCAAATAAAATATGAAATTATCACATATACTGGTAATGACCATATCGAGATAAACAGTATAATAGGATACATTATACAAATAAATCCTATTGCTATTAATTGTAGTATTTCAAACCAATGCATATTTTTCTTCTTTCAACTAATTATCGTCTTTTCCCAACAGAACAAGTTGTTCTAACTTGCTTTAAGTCTTCTACTAATTGAGTTCGTTTAAAAGAAACACTTATAATATGTTGTTCTGTTAATTCATCCTTTATATCAGTAAGTGTAGGATTTAAAAATACCTTATCCCGCAAATTATAATAATATTGTTTCAGCTTTTTCCAATAGGCTTCATCATCTATAATCAAAGAATTATCCGAATTATTTTCTTTCTTTTTCTTCTTAGCTAGCCAATCATTAAGGATCTGCTTATTAACTTTATCCTTATTTATCACTTCTATAAGCGAATTGTAATCAAAATAAATATCATCTACTTTGGAATATTTATTATTTGAAGCTACCATTAATACCTGTTCAATACTAGATTGTGAAAAGCTAGAATCTAATCTGCTTAACAGCATAAGTATCTTTATCTCAGGTTTATTTAATAACTTCCGTATATTATATAACTGCTCAACATACTCACTCTTCTCAAAGGCAAGTTCGTAAAGTTTTGAATATCTACTATTGATTTGCTCTAGCTCATTTTTTAAAGAAATATTTGAGCCATACAATTTCACAAACAAATCATATGATGATTTTTCTTCTATTTCCGATATTCTTTTGCTTAATTCACTATATGACTCAATATATTTCAATATATTAACCGATCTTTCTAGATTATCCTTGGATAGCCTCTCTCCAAGCATTTAACTCTTTCTTTTTGCCCAATGCTAATAGCCAGCTTTCAAATTGCACATCCAAATTATCATCATAATCTATAAGTCTATGACACGCTTCTTCAAACTTATCATATGAATCATCTAATAGAGACTTCATATAATCTGCAAACTCTCCAACAGTTCTGAACTCTTTTCCATCAAACTGCATAAGTTTTTGTCCTGATAACAAATATGCCATTAAATATAGATTTTTCTTTTTCAGACGTGGACTATCAGCTAATTTATCCCCGTCTTCCAAACCTTTCACAGCTTCTGAAAGTGCCTTATTTTTTCCGGCTTTTATTTCAACATATTTAGAAAGCATTTTTTCACTAAGGATCTCATGATAATAGTTTTCACTACTTGAATCATTTTTCCAGAGTTTTTCAAGAACTTCTCTTCCAAGAGCCGGCAGTCCCTGATATATATGTCCTTTCCAATAAAAGTCTGTAGTCTGAGGATTTAATTTATACAACAGATTCCAGAATATCATGTCATCTCGTCCGTTTACACGTGTTGCTTCTTCCTCTGCGTCTATACAGAAGCCAGCAATTTCAGGATTACAAGCCTTAAAAAATCCAGACAAAATTCCCCTAAACAATTGTTTCTTCCCTTCATTCCAGTTTATGGCAAGAGCCTTTGTAAGTTCAGATACTTCTACATAGGTTTCACCCATAAATTTATATGGGTTCATATCGCCTACCTTAGAGTTACCAATTCCTTCCCCTGGAATAACTTGCTTAACTCCTTCACACCACTTTTTGACCTCTTCATATGTCCATCTTCTATTCGGATTAGATTTGTTTTTTCTATTTGTGATATCATAATATGTACATGCTGCAATCAAATTCTGTAATTCTACCGGCATATCATCAGGAAATGGTATTCTTTGTACTGAAATATACTGTTCGATAGCATCTTGTTCCATATTGTTATATGGAGTATATCCACAGAACAACTCATACAATGTTATTCCCAATGAATAATAATCCGACTCTTCCAAAAATAAATTGCGGAATGTTTCCGGTGCTGAATACTCCGGTGTCATTCCAGTTTTTGTTACAATAATAGTATTATTGTCCTCTCTTACAGAACTGATACCAAAATCAATAATAGCAACATCTTTCTGATTATCCCCTACCATGATATTCGATGGCTTTAAATCTTTATGCAAAATACCATTATCATGTAATACCTTTAACCCCTCATTCAGGCTTGGTATGATATCATTCTTTAGCTGCTCAAATGTATATTTTCTTCCTTGTAGACTGCCATACTTATAGTACGGAATTATTTCAACAGGATACCCATTTATCTCTCCTGTCTCGTAAATTGTAGCAACATACCTAGATCTGATGTTCATAAGTTTATTTGCAATTTCCGGCTTTATTGCAACCTTTCTCCTATATACCTTTGCAACATACTGATTATTGTCATATTCAGTTAAATATAAATCAGCTTCGCCTGTAACAATATCCATTTTTTTAATAACAGAGTACTTTCCGCATAAGACACTACCCGCTGCAATTGAAGAAGATATTCCTGCCACATCAACATTTATTACAGTTGCGTTGCTTCTCGGATTTAATTCCGGATTTATTACAGTTGCGTTATTTTCTGCGATTTCTCTATTAATCTGCGTTTCATTAGCCATTTCAAATTCTCCTTACTTAATATGCATTTTCCCATCCATAATAGTAACCATATTATTCTGCATCATATAATCAATAGTATCGTTCATTGCTTTTGCGATTTTAGGTCCCATTCTGTCATATCCAAAAATGCTTGTTACTTCTGCGCACAATGCATCTTTGTCAATTCCATATGAATGCTTTATAACTGTCATCATTGCATCCGCAATTTCAATTTTGGAAATATACTCAATGTTTCTATCTTGTGCACCATTAGGAATTCTTGCTTTTACATCTGTAAATGTCTTAAAACGTACAAATCCATCTTCTATTACAACTTCATTTGCCATAACATTCTCTAATGCCTGGTCAATTGTATATCTGATTGGCTTCGTCGCTTTTTCATTTCCGAATGCACTTGCTAATCTACGATACAATAAATCTAGATGTATCGGTTGTTCTACTTCAACAACTGCTCTGATTCTTGCAGACAAATTTTCTAAATTTCCCTTGTTATAATCAAATACAGCAGTTCTCCAGTCTCCTATGCGATAGTACGGAAAATTCAGTTTAGGTGATTCAACAGATGTTTTCTGCAGGAACTCCACTTCTACACTTTCCTCTTTTTTCTCAAGAAATGATACCTTTTCTTTATTGGCAGATTCTTGATAGGTATTAATTGCATTTTCAATAAAATCCAATAATCTTTTTTGCTCGCCAACCTTATTATTTATCCATTCTGTTGACCATACCCTGAACATCTTCCATCCCATCTGTTCCAGAACAGACTTTCTCAGATGTTCTCTATCTCGTGTTGTCCTAGCCATATAATAAGAATTTCCATCGCATTCAATTCCTGCCACATAGCATCCCGGATATTTCGGATGTTCAACTGCTATATCAATTTTATAGTCCGAATTTCCAACATACTGTTTAACATGATACCCTTTGCTTGTAATGAATTTTGCAACACCATCACAGAACTCATCTGTTTCATATAATGCATTGGAGCTCTTATGTGGATGCAATACCTCACTGCCTTTTATAGCAAATTCTATATAATCCTTGAGCATCCTTATGCCATCTGATTTTGTTTTACTTAAGTCAATATCATATGGCATAATTGAGCCAACCAATTTTATATTATGTTTTGCTCTTGTTATGGCAACATTTAGTCTTCTTTCTCCACCTTGATGACCTAATGGACCAAAACGCATATACATTCTTCCATTAGGATCTTTTGCATAACAAATACTGAAAATAATAGTATCACGTTCATCTCCTTGAACATTTTCCAGATTTTTTATAAAAAATGGTTCTTCTTTGTCTTCAGAAAAGAATTTTTCATACCTTGGATTTCTTTCCCTAAATTTTTGAACAGCTTCTTCAATAGTTGATTGCTGTTTCTCACTAAACGCAATAATTCCAAGAGAACGATCAGCATGCTTATCTATATGTTCTTTTATAAGTTCAACACATTTATTTGCCTCTTGAATATTACATCTGCCTGAATAAGTCCCATTTTCTACATACACATATTCAACCCCTGAATCTGCTGCTACAGTATTGCTGCTAGGAAATGTTATCAATTTATTTTTGTAGATTTCCTGATTAGAAAATGCAATTAAATCTTCATTTCTGCTTCTGTAATGCCATAATAAAGATCTATTTGGCAGACTATTGGTTGCCTCCTCCAGAATTGAATCATATATAACATCATCCTCTTCCTCATCAGAATCATATTCTCCATCTGTATTATTGGTACTTGCTGCAAAAAAGCTTGTAGGTGGTAACTGTTTGCTATCTCCAGCAATAATCACCTGCTTTCCTCTGCAAATTGCACCTATTGCATCTTGAGGGAATATCTGTGATGCCTCATCAAATATTACCATATCAAACTTATATGTCTCTGCTTCCAGAAAATATGAAACCGACAATGGTGACATCATCAAACAAGGTTTTAATTTCAATAGCAGATTTGGAATTGTCTTGAATAACTTCCTTAACGGCATAATCTTTCTTTTTTTATTTAATTCATGTAACAATACTCCCATTTCATCTGTCGCGCGATTAAAATTATTTCTATTAGGCATATCGGAGATCAGCTTTTCCCTAATACGCATTTGAGCAACCGGCAACTGATGATCATCTAATTCACAAAATCTTTCAATTTTACTTTCTTGTATACGTGCCCTAAATTGTGCAACCGCATCATCCCTTGAACAATTAACTTTGATCCACTTTAAATAAAACATTTTCATAAAGCAATTCACTAATGTTCCAGCTTTATAATATGAATCTTCTGCTCCCGTAACAAAGGACTCAAGTCCGGCTTCACAACACTTTTTTCTGCTGTCACGGAAATCAATCCATGTATCTAATGTTGCCAGCTGTTCTACACAATTTGTCCATCTCACAAAAAGCCTTTTTAAATCCATACCCATAAAATCGACTGTTTCATCAAATAAACTGCAGATCCATTTGTAATCAGATTCGCAATTGAGTAGATTCTTTATATCGTTCTTAATTTTTTCATGTGAAATTCCTAATGTATCACAACCTAACACATTCTTGATAAATGATTTTCCACACTGTAACTGGTCTGCTAACTCTTTTATTTTCAAACACTTCTCAACAAGTGTGATTATATTATTCCAATTTGTTTTCTGATCATCAAATAAACTGCCAAATATACTTCTATACACTGTCTGATTCTCAGTTAACATTTTTTTGAATTCCTGTTCACTCTGCAATTTCCCCAAACATTCTATTACATCAACTTTTTCGGTTTCAGATTTAATAAAAGACAATACAGTCTCATTTTCACTCTGCAATTCATCACAATTATATAATAAGCTTTCTACTTGTTTTTGAAGTTCGTCACATCTGATGCTTGCAATGTCTACACCTGATAACTTTCCACACAAATCTTCAACAATATTTCTTGATGATTCCTCTGAGTACTCTAATTTCAATGGATGATCTGGTGCACTCATCATATTTCTCACTTCATCCGGAACTTTATCAAACATAGCCTTTAACGCATCAACAGCTTCGATTCCAAGCTTAATTTCCTGCAAATTGCTCATATCCTTATTGGCGATGTTTCCTAAGAATTGACGCAATTTTTTCTCTGTATTTTGCTTTTCTTCATTCACTTTGTTATATTGTATAATCTGTTCAATTAATGCATTAAGTTCTGAAACAGTAATATTCTCTGGTTGTAGGAGCAATATTTTAATATCATCATACAACTTATACACTCTATTCCAATCATCCTGTTCATTAGATATATCTCCCAATGCTGACGAAATAGTTTGTTCTTCAAAAATGCTGTTTAAGCCCCACTCACCTATTGACATATATAATTTATTCAACAAATCGCTTGCAACGAGGAAATAATTCCTATCATCAATATTATATTTCTCAATATAAATTAGTAATTTTGAGCCAACATCATCCAATGAATAACATTCCCTATATACTTCTCTATCCTCTCTGATTTGCATAAAGTTGGAATTAATGCCACAGAATTTTCCACCCATAATCTTCCATAACATCTCATCATTTTCAATAAACCACTTTTCAATTTCTTTGATTGTCTGCACTTTTTCAAGCATCAAAATAATAGCATCTGTTCCCTTTAATGAAGCAGAGTTAGCGCGATATAAACCTTTTAATAGTTTCATATCTTCCCGATATGATTTTTTTAATATCTTAAAGAAACCATGATATTCCGAACGAAAACGCCCCAGCAATTCCATATATGCTAATTGGAATACTTCATCATTCCACTCTTCCTCAACTTCTCTTTTTAATTTGCTATATGTATTTGTCTTTTCAATGCACAATTCATATTTTTCATTAAAAATATCATTCTGCTGATCATCAGACCATCCTGTTCCCGGTAATATGTCTCTGACAAGCAAATTACAAATTTTTATATATCTCTGAATTTCTTCATACCTATCCGGCAGTTCCCTTACATGTGCAACTTTATCTCCCACAGAGCTTTGAATTTCTTCATATAATTTCTTAACAGTAAGATATTTTTTATTTTTTTCTTCAATGCATTTGTTTAGTTCATTGAAATTATACTCGTTTATTTGTTCATATCCTGCTACCTCTGTAATATTGAAATTATCCCTAATTTTCTCTATTATCTCTAATTTACTGCTTGTTGCTATTAGCCCTTTAATCGTAGATAACTGAGAACTCAATGTACTATATTCTTCTATTGTCTGAGTGCATTCCTCTGTACTAGTTTCAAACCACTTGTCATCTACTAAATATTTTTCATCAAGGATTCTATGTAATCTGTATTTGCCATACAAATCACAAATGGTATCCGGATGCTGCACTTTTATAGAATCACAGAACTTGTAAATTTCATGTAAAATTCTATCAAAAGCTTCATATAAGCTGTTAATTGAATTTGCTTTTTCAGTTACTTCAAGTACATATCTATTCCAATCGTACTTTTCAATTGTCAGATTTGATTCTATGATTTCTTTTATTTTTTTAATTTTGTCTAATTTACTTTCAGCATCAATCAAATAGAAACCTGATGTAAAAAGTTCATCCATATATTTTCTATTACTAATTACAACAGCTTCCTTTTCAGCCAATTCCTTTGCTGTATTCTGGGCTCTGCTCAATATATCATTATCATCAATCCATCCAGTTGGAATTGCTTCACTCTCTGAGCATTTCTTAATTAATTCCAAATACACAGAAATATTCTCAAGATTTGCAATTACCTGCATATTATCCGCATTATCAATCTTTTCGAAATCATCAATAACACTTTTTATATTGTGTAATGTATGCATCAGTTTTTCATTTATTTGATTTGTTAAATCATATGTTACATTTACTATATTTGTTCCATTCCACGAATTCTTATACCACTGTTTCCCTAAATTATTTTTTGCCTTATCAAAATCCGCCACAAGCAGACCAAGCCTGTTTACTTGATCTTTTGTCATATTCTCTGCTGATTTAATTTCCAGTGGTAATTCTATTGTATCCTCTAATGCCGCTAAAGCCCCATATACTTCATAAAGGCTCATTTCCAGCGGCATTTTTTCCTCATGAATATCGGACACATATTGTCCCAGAAATTCCTTTAATGTATCTAGTTCTGTCAGTTTAGCAGTTTCTTCTGCTTTAACCTTAATCGGACTTAACTCAAGGCTTTTCGCAAGTTCATCTAAAACCTCTTTTTTATTTGCTTTATAATTATGCAACGCCAAACAAAAATCATCCAAATGTACTTCTGAAAGACGTTTATAAACAACTTCCAGTGCAGCTGCTTTTTCAGATACAAATAAAATCCTCTTACCATCTGCCAGTCCTTGTGCAATAATATTTGTTATCGTCTGGCTTTTTCCGGTTCCAGGAGGTCCTTGCATAACAAAACTTATACCTTTTTGTGATAGCAATATTGCATCTTGCTGGCTAGAGTCAGCGTTAACAACCTGATATGTGTCTATTGCCGGAATACTATCATGATCATAATTATAAAGTTCCTCTGGTATCTCATCCAATTCACTGTCGTCTCCTGCAAACGCACGGATGATAGGATTACTCTTTACGTTATCCTCATTATTGCACAAATCCTTGTACATATTTATTTTTAAGAAAGATACCAGACCTAAACTGTTTTCGCGGATTACTCTCCAGCCTTTTCTATCTACCAGTTTCTCCATACTATTCATAAATTCGTTAAGAGATTCTTCATCCGGATCAAATGTTGGAAGTGTTATGCCATAATCACGCTCAAACAAATATGCTAATGTTGGATTTACTACTATGTCATCATCATATTTTTTTAATATATACGGTGTATTTATTGATTCCAGCACCAAAGAGACTGGTACTAAAATTAGAGGTGATTTTATCCATGGTGACGATGTATCATTCTTTTCCTTCCACTCTACAAAGCCTGATACCAAGTATAAAATATTTGTTCCCTGCTCATCTAAAGCAAGTCTTGACTTAGACCTCATCTGTTTTAAAGTCTTCTGTCTCTCTAAAATACTACCATCTGCCTTTATATCTCCAATATTAACAGGTATAGGACAAGACAAAGTTTCTAATAATGATAATACAGAATAAGTTCTAATATCTGAATTTTTATCAACAGGACTCTGAAAAGTTAACTCTTCTTCATTTACTGCAATTCTATTGAATAATTCTTCAAATTCAGGTTCAACCAACTTAAGCGTTGCTCTCTTAGTCTCCCTGTAGTTTATCATTTTATTTCGTTTTCCCAAGTCAAGAAGCTGATTTTGCCAATATCCAAATTTTTTATCTAATAAAGCTTCACTCATGTCATCATCTCCTATCCTTGTTAACATCTACTATTTGAACAACATCTCCAATATCACATTGAAGAGCATCACATATTTTTTCTATAACTGTAAGTGTCACCGGTTCGTTATTAGTCATTTTAGCCATAGTACCTTTACTAATTTTGGCTTTATTACACAAATCACCTTTGTTCATTTCTTTATCAATCAATAGTTTCCATAGGTTATTATATGAAATTGCCATGAAATGCCCTCTTTTCTCGTCTCAAAATGACTGATACAGAATTGTCGCGCACAATTCTATACATTTTTAATTTGTCGAATAATTTATAAAGATAGTATAGCACTTTTGGTCTACTTTTTCAAACCTATAGATTATTTTTTATACCCTTATAAGACTATTACACCAGATAATCATATTACAATGTATATATACATTGTACCTTCCCCAAAATCTTAATGGTCGCTCAAAAAGCGACAAAAATAGAGCCCTATTACGAGGCTCTATTTTATACCTGTTTCCAATTCTTTCAGTTTTTCCAAACTTTCATAATATTTTTTTATAGTATTTTGAATCAGCCATTCTTCCTGGTCTGTTATTGCTCCATCTTGTTTATCGCCCTCAAGATATATACTTAAATCCAATATCCATCCCGATAACTGCATAATTTCTTCAAACCAATCATGTATTTCTTTAGGTGCTACTTCCATATCTGACAATTGAATAAACTCCTGTTTTACTTTCACCATCCATTCCTTATATCTTCTCTGTAGCTCTGAGAATGAGAGTTTACAATTATACACTTCCATTAAGTCAACGCAAAAATCCTCTGCTTTATCCACAAATAATTTCAAGTAATTTTTGCATTGTTTGATATATTCGTCTTTAGATATAGTATGTTCCTGCATTTTTCTCACTAAATCATATGATGTGTTTTTGAAAATATATATTCCATCAACTACCTTCGCATTTGTATTTTCTTTATAATATTTGTTTTTCACATCATCTGCTGCCCAGATTGTATAATAGGCATGTGTATGATTTACCATATCATTTTCATCCATGCCAAAATAACACCACACTGCCTTAGCCGGCATGTTGGCATGTAAAGCTGCACTTTTTTCACTCGAATACACATTAGCATATTTTATTGATTCTGCTATTTCATTGGTTATTGACACGAGTTCATCAGTAGAAGCTTCTATTTTTAAGATAACAAACGCACTCAGCCTTTTTTCACTCGCCGTACTCAAGGGTTTCACATTCGTTACTATATATTTCTCATTTTCTACCGATATCTGTTCAGGCTCATAAGACTTGTATTCCATAACTTTAAAATAAACAGTTCCACCCATGCTGCTTCTGTATATTGGATGTTGTTCCTTACCGGGATTTTTATTATTCCATGCGTGCACCAGCCTTTGCGTTTCCCGGTAAATATCCTCTAAAGCTATTTGTCCTTTATGTACAATAGATGGGGAAATCATTGCAGAAGAAAGAGCACCTGTAAACATACTATGATTACCATTAGGTCCTAACCTTGAGACTTCATCATCTGACGAAGATGCATATACAGCTATACCATGTCCTGCAAACATGTCTAACGACTGTTCTATGCTCAGATGCTTTGCACCTGATGTCTCAAACCTCCCAGAATAACAACAATCCAATATAACAATTTTATTTTTACATGGAAGCTGATCAATATAGTTTATAACACTTTGCTGATCGACCTGACCATCGCTAAATACCAGATTTTCAGAACTTCCATGACCGGAAAAATAAAATATAAAAGTATCTTCTGTTGATAATGCTCTTTTAAAAGAATCTACACCCTTTGCAAGTGACGATATACTGACAAAACCATTATTATCTTCACCAGCCATAAATCTGATATGCTCCTGCATACATTTCAATCCAGATATAAGTCCAGTTCCAATAAGTGCCACATCCATTCTGTAAGAAGGAAGATCCGATATTTTTATTTTCTTATAATCGCCAACTCCAATTAGAAGTGCATATATATTATTGTTTATCATTCGATTATCCTACATTACTCTTTCCGGCTTAAGCTCATTATCGCATTTAATGCCTCTGCCTCATGATTTGGTTCGTCATATTCATCTACAGTATAACGATGTACATTTTCTATTTGTGTATTAGTCATTTTTAATAGCATATCATTGATTTCAGATATTCTATTCATTCTCTTTCTGGCTTTTACCTCTCCAATATAAGTACGATCAATATATCTATTCTGTTTCTTACCATCATCAATAATCTGAGTTAACATAGCCCGACATTCTTCTATCTTCTGATGGTCAAGCTTATCCTGAATATCCTCTAAAAGTATTTCAAATTCAGAATTTGTAATATACTCTTCCATGTAATTCCTCCACATAGCCATTGTGTTAGCTAATTTCTTTAACACTCACATTTCATCACCCTAAAATAGGCTGCCCATATTCATCCAATGCAAAATTAATCGTCATAATATCAAATATTTCATGTTCAATAAAATACTTCACGATTAAGTCTCCCTTACTTCCCGGAGATAACGCATATTCTGCACTTGTCAGCAAATCTACTGTCTGCTCAATATTTAACTGTAATGCAATAGCAAGTACAAGGACTGTCTGCTTTCTAGGGTGATACATTGGATTACTTCTTATCTTTGAAAACAATTTGCGGTCAATATTGGCTTTCTTATACACCTCAACATCTGTCATGCCACTTTCATCAATATATGAAAACAATTTATCCTGAAACGAATCTCCAATATCGTTCATCAGCTGATCCAATGTAACTTTATTGTCTGAACCAAGTTTTTCCCCTGATTTTGTAATATTTTCACTTTCATCAGTGAAATCATTTTCTATCGTGACATTTACAAAATGATTTTTTATATATTCATCAATTGATTTTTTCAGTTCTATATTTAACATATCCAATTCCTTCCCATTGTTATATACTCAGATAAACACATAACTGTATTATATCATCTCAGCTATTTTCACAACAGTAAGAATTATTTTAAAAACCTGATTATAGAAACTATCCACCCATTTCCTACTCATCCAAATACAGTTTCATCGCTTTATACGCATTCAATGTATTTGTATCAGCATCATTAAAGGTACTTGAATATGTCTGCAAACTTCCTGACGGATCAGTTGCACAGTTTGTAAGTGATATATATGCATCATACAAATCTGATACGGCATCGTATGCATCCTTATATTCATCTGGTGGATTCTTTAATTTTTTCATTAATCCATTGACTGTATCCTGATTATCTTCAATGCTGTTTATCTTACTGCTGAAATCCGAATCTGCATACAGATTACCTAACGCATCATTGAAGTCAGATACGAAATATCCCTTTGGTCGCGTATACTTATCTGTCTTATCATCTCTTTTTTCATAGATAGCGTTATACCATACCTGCTTAATCAGATTTGCACTAGACTCAGCATCACTCGCACCAGTCAACATTGTAACAGCAGCCAATTTCAGATTATCAGAATACTCCTCCACTCGTTGTGCATATTCCTCTGCTGCTTTTTTCTTCTGATATTGGTTTACTCCAAATACTGTTGCTCCGCCTATCGCCAGTAAAATAACTACTACACCAATAATAACCTTTATCTTCTTGGTTACTTTTACACCTGTCACTTCTACCTTCTGCGGCTTATCTTCTTTATGCCCTAGGGTGTCATCTACTGGGCAGCCACAATTAGGGCACTCTGTCATCCCCTCTTCAAGTTCGGCACCGCATTCTGTACAATGCTTCTTCTCTTCTGGTATCAATATTGCACCGCAATGTACACACTTCTTTGCTTTTTCCGATACCTGTTCTCCACACTGTGGACACACAATCATAGCCATATGCATTCTCCTCTCTGTGCTTATAAAAATAATGGTTCTATTTAATTGCTTACAAATGCATTATAAAATGTGTACCAAATCTTATGGTCGCAAAAAAAGCGACAAATTAAATAACGCCAACATACACTATATTATCTTTCTCTGCTTGCCTCTCTACTGTTTGCACACTTAGAAATCTTCGGTTCATTAGTCATTCTTTGATTATTCTTCATCTGCTTACTTATGCGACTGCTGTCTTCTGACTTTCCACTTTGCTTTTTCTCCCAGTTTTCAGATTCCTGCATATAATCCTCATACTCGCCTTTGGAAGCATAATAATCACTATAAAATTCTTTCACATTATCATACCCATATTCCTGCACAATTGATGAAAGCTGCCGTTTCATATTGTTAATCATGCGATCCAGTTCATCTATCTGTTTCTGCAATTCTGTACGTTTTCTCGACTTAAATACACCATTGCAATCTGATAGTTCAATCTCCAGATTGCCTCTGTTTCTTTCCAGATTGAAAATAGCTTCATTTTGTCTTTGCAGTTCCTTATGAACATTCTTGAGTAGCACATATTTTGAAGCAAGTAATGACATTTCAGGATTCGGTACGGCTACAGCAGTCTCTTGCACCTTTGTTTTTGTTGCTTCTCCTGTACCAGCTCCCGGCATTACATCAAGCACCTTTTCTGCCACACCAACCGCAGCTAGCATAATGCGATTAATAAGAAGTTCCAGCACTGCAATAGCAAGCTTTATAATACTTGCAAAAAGATCTGGTCTATCTCCATATAAATCTATAGAGTCCCTTACCTTTTCTGTTATTTCTTTCTTCTTTATACTTGATATGTCCTCTTCTGACATTCCGCTTACAATTGCTCTATCAACAGTCCTGTTCCATTCCTGCCGCACCTCATTGTCAGTTTTTATCTGCTCTTCCATTGGATTATTTTTGCCTATTTTTTTAGTAGCAAGATACGGACTGTTCTTATCAAAGACTTTAAGTTTATCCTCTTCATGCAGCACAAGCTGATTTATTTCATTTGTAAAAAACACCTTTGCCTCATCAAGAAATGAATCCTTTTTAAATCTATCGACTTTTATAGAAAACTCTTTTTTCTCATAGACCTCGCCTTTTCTGATAATCTTACAGCCATTACGGATGTTACCACTTTCATCCAATATCTCTTTCTTAGTACGCACATGCTTTCCATTCTCATCATAAAACATATTTCTAGATGCTACCTTTACAACTGGCTTTTCCAGCTTCGTCCTTTCCGCAAATATCAGGTGGATATGAAAGTTCGTCTTTCTCTTGTTATGGTGCAGGGCTGCATAGCAGTCTACACCATACTTTTTCTTAAAATTCGTAGCAAAATGTTTAATAAGATAATCATGCTCATAATGATATAATCCTTCCGGTAATGCTATAATCAGTTCCCTTGCCTCAATACATTTTCCTGTCGTTCCACTTTTAGCAAATTCTTCTCTGTTGCATTTCGCAAGGTCTTTCCAGAAAGACCGAAGTGGCTGTGTTGCATATACGGCATATAGATTTTCCTGTTTAACTGTACTTGTTATATAATCAATTCTCCCCATAACATTATGAAGTTTCGTCATCTGTATAAATGAATGTCTTGGCATTTCAATCATCTCCTTCTTTTCATCAGCTATATTTAATTTTTCAAATGTCGCCATAGTAATATTTATTCTTTGGCTCGATGCAATCGCGAAATCCCCAGAGTACAAAACGAAGTTTTGTGCGGAGGGTGTATTTCGCTCTCAAACGCCGAGGGCTGTATTTGAACTTCTCTTGCCCCTTGCTTGAAGCAGCTCTTGCTCTGATAATTGTCTAAAATCTCGTAAAGGTGTCTTTTCACATTAATTGACGGCAATTTGTTACAGCATTTTTCATAGCTGACTTCACTTTATGCCGTCGCTCTTATATAATGCCGTCGCTTTGTGCCATCACTCTTCTTTTGTTCTTTCCACAACTTTCTTTTATTCAAGTTCCTTGCCGTCGGATTATTACGGCATTTTAAGTTACTGCCGTCGGATTGTTCAGTCTCTTTTTATTTCTGCCATCGTTATATGCCGGCAGTCGCTACAATATTTACAGATAAAAATAAGGACCATGTATTTCTACACAGTCCCTGTCTATATAATCTATATTCTATTGCTAATCATTTGCCATCCATCTTAGTGCACTCTGTACTAATGTCTCATCGTCTTCATAATCCTCTGACTCCTCATCAGATATGCTTTTCGTTCCTGTCTTCATAGCAGCATTAGCTTTATTCATTACTGACATAGCACCTCCACCAGCCTGAATTGCAGCCAGCAGACTTCCTACCATTGTCATAACTTCCTTATTAGCTTCCTGACGTGCTTCTTCCTTTACAGCCTGCCTGATTCTTTCCTCAATAGCTTCCATATCTTCTGTTGATACAAACTCCGGCTCTTTCTCTTTCTTTGGCTGCGTTAATTCTTCCTGCCCATAATTCTCGATATAATAAGTTGCTGCATCTATAAAAAACTGATTCTTTGACTTAAATATATCCAAATTTAACTCATTCAGAACCTTATTAATAGTTACATGAGCCGGATTAAGCATATTTAATCTCACTGTAAACTTAACTGTCCTGTCTATCGCCATAATTATTCCTCCTCATAATCTTTCTTTACATATAATCCCAGTAAGGCAGGAAGATTGGAAAGTACTTTCCTTTCTACCTTTCCAACTATCCTGTCCGCAAATGCATCTTCTTTTTCCCTTGTTTCCAGATATGGATCTTCCTGTATACGCATAACTCTCTCATAATAATAATTGATTGCTTCAATCACGAACCTGTTTTGTGACTTAAATCTTTCCCCCACATCTTTGCTGTGAAGGCTCTCCCATGCCATAATATCAGATTCCTTATCCATATTAAATCGTATATTCTGATTTTTATTCATATAATCACCTGTTCCTTCCATTATCTTTAATCTGTTTTTCATGCCACTCTTTTACGAGCCTCTCTATAAGTTCCACCTTTTGCTTTGGAGTAAAATCATCTGGGAAATACTCCTCAAGTGTACTGGCACAAATCTTAATCTGTTCCCGCTGGTTCGGTTTTTCCTCTTCCAATATTGAATAGATTGCATCCATATCCAGCTTTCCGCTCTGACTTATACGTTTCATCCTGTTTGCCTGCGACAATGATGGTGTGCACTGCTCTAAATCCATGACTGCATGAAGCTCATACTGCTCATTCTCCGACAGATAAGACAGTTCTACTGCAATCGTGAATGCAATCTTCCCATCATCAACCATATCAAGTATCTTTGGGATAAGCTTTGTAAGCCTTATATATCGTTTTATCTGTGCCACACTCTCTCCCACCTGTCTTGCAAGTAATTCATTACTATTTATTGTACTTGTATTATTGCCCTTCTCATTTAGCTGACTTCCATCTGTAAACTTTGGTCCAACTTGAGCCAAAGCCCCACTGTCAAGGTGCTTTCCCTGATGTTTCATTGCATCCAGCTTCATCTTATACGCAAATGCTTTCTCGCTAGGTTTGAGATTCTCTCTATGCAGATTAGAATCAACCATTGCCACAACTGCCTGATCATCACCTAATTCTCTTATCACAACCGGAACCTTCGTCTCTCCTGCCCAAATTGCTGCCTCCTTCCTTCTATGTCCTGATATAACTTCATATCCATCACCGTATGGATTAGTCCTTACAAGAAGTGGCACAAGCACTCCTTCTTTTTCAATACTTCTCATAAGCTCGCACAATTCTGTATTCATCTCTACTTTAAATGGATGATTTTTGAAATCATGCAATCTGTTTACATCTACATTCCGGATCGTCTCCATAATATCGCCTTTCTCGAACACATCGAATCAGCCCTTTAAAACGTCTTAATAAAAATCCGTTTTAAAGGTATAAAAAAAGACCACTCACTTTCAATTTTTCTTGAAAATGAACGGTCTTTCACGCTTCTGTTATTTAGTTGAATGATAAAAATATTACTTTTCCTTTGATGTGTTTCCGAAGCCGCAGTCCAATACCACAGACACATTTACTCCATCAGAAATTGCCTTTTTGTATGTTTTTCGGTCACTCTGGTCAAACCTGAAAAACCTCTCAAAGTGCCTAAAATCAAGGATTCTTACAAATCTGTCCGATGTAGTGCAACTATTGTCTCTATATGATAAGTATTCGGAAACATATCCACGCAGCATATCTTCTCCACTCTATACCCTCTGTCCATAAATATCTGCAAATCCCTTGCCAGGCTTGTCGGTTTACATGAAATATAAACCATATTCTCAACACCATACTCTATGATTTTCCCGATAGCCTTCGGATGGATACCGTCTCGTGGTGGATCAAGAATTATATAATCAGGTTTTTCCTCTATTTCATCAAGCACCTTGAGGACATCACCTGCGATAAATTTACAGTTATCAAGACCATTAAGAGCTGCATTTTCCTTTGCTGCGCAAACTGCCTCCTCAACTATTTCGACACCTACTACTTCCTTACACACCGGTGCCATAAGCTGCGCGATGGTGCCGGTTCCGCTGTAGAGGTCGTAGACTGTTTTACCGTTTAACGAATCCTTGTCATCTCCCAGGATAAACTCTCTCGCTGTCTCATAGAGCACCTCCGCTCCGAGTGAGTTGGTCTGGAAAAATGAGAATGGTGTGATTTTGAATTTCAGACCTAAGAGCTCCTCGTAGAAATATGAATCTCCGTAGAGCACCTCTGTGCCCTCGTTTTTGACCACATCTGCCACACTGTCATTTTTTGTGTGTAAAACGCCCTTGAATCTGCCGTCATAGTGCCTGGTCAAAAGTTCATATCTAAAGCCTGCGAGCAGCTCCTCCTCATTGAAGCCCTCTGTCTGTGTGCTAGTAACAAGGTCGACTATGATTTCACCGGTTTTTGTTGCCTTTCTGACAAGCAGATGCCGCAGATAGCCCTTGTGTGTTGCTCTGTGGAAATATGGGATATTGTTTTTTGAAAAATAATCAAGTGTTGCCTTTAATATCGTCCTGAAATCCTCATCCACTATCTGACAGTCCGATACTGTCACAAGGTCATAAAAGCTTCCTCTTTTGTGCATGCCAAGCGCAAGAGGGCCATCCTTGTACTCATCACCGAAGGAAAATTCCATCTTGTTTCTGTATTCACTCTTTTTCGGACTTCCATGTATCCCTATAAACTCATATCCTGACTCTTCCTCAGTGCCAATGGCATCCGAAATGAGCTTTTTCACCTGGGTAAGCTTCATATCAAGCTGCTTTTCGTAAGGCACTGTCTGATATGTACAGCCCCCGCACATTCCAAAGTGAGGGCATGGCTCTTCTGTCTCCAGAGGCGATTTCTCAATTACATCCATGAGTCTGCCCTCTGCCCTTTGATGCTTTACTTTATTTACAACAAATTCCACCTTCTGTCCCGGAATGGTATTTTTCACAATTACTCTGTCGCCATCATCTGTAACGGCTATTCCCTTGTTTGGGAAGTCTACTCTTTCTACGGTTCCTGTTCCTCTAAATCCTTTTTTCATGTAATTCTTATCTCTCTTTATACTTTATTATTCCTTTGTATGCCTGACTGCAAATGCCTTGCTTCACACATAAAGAAAAATGAGGACTACATATGTAGCCCCCATTATCTAAAAACGATTATTTCTCTTCTTTAGTCTTTGGTGCCTCTTTTTCCTCTTCAGCATCATCATCGTCTTCATCCTCGAAGAAATCATCATCGAATTCATCATCATACTCATCATCGAAATCATCTAAATAATCCGGTGTGAAAAATCTGTAGATACCATATGCCGCTGCTGCAACAGCAACTAATACACCAATGATGGCAAATATGATAACAGCCTTGGAAGGCTTCTTGTCTTCCTCTTCTTTTTTGAGAAGGTCATTAAGCTTTGCCATGCTGAGCTTCTCTGCAAGCTTGTTGTCCTTTAATAATTCTTCAACTTTACTCATAATTCAATCCGCTCCTTTTCCAAAAGTAATTGTCAAATGCTATTTGTTAAATCCATTATAGCATATTATATCCAATTTTCCTATAAAAATTACAATAATTTTAGTCAATTTTTTTCAATTTGGCAAATGAAGCAAACATCTTTTTGGTACCGGCCTTGTCAAAGTCCACAGTGACCTCATAATCCCTGCCGCCTTCTACGATTGCCATGACCTCTCCCGCGCCAAACTTGATGTGTGACACTCTGTCTCCTACCTTATATGAAAGGCCTCCGGTGGTATTGGCACTGACAAATGACTTCTGGTTGCTCACAGGCGTGTAGACAGGTGTCCTTGTACGCTGTGTATTAAAGGTGGTCGCATACTCTGTGCCGTATACAGGTGTCTTTTTGAAGGCCTCCTTAGCCTTTCTGTACGTGCTCTGCGAATTTCTTTCAAGGTCATCATCACGGCGCTTTGGCTCATAGACCTCACCTGACATAAGCTCACGCGGAATCTCTTTCACAAATGGCGATACCTTGTTAAACCGTGTCTCTCCACGCACATTGCGCATACGCGCAAATGTGATAGTCAGATGCTCCTTGGCTCTCGTGATGCCAACATACGCAAGACGCCTTTCCTCCTCTAACTCGCTTGTCTCATCATCACTCGTGTTTGAGAACGCGCGACATGGGAAAAGGCCATCCTCCATGCCCGCCAGATACACATTCGGAAACTCAAGTCCCTTAGCACTGTGCAGAGTCATAAGAACCACATAGTCGCTGTTTTCGTCAAGACCGTCTATATCGGCTACAAGCGCTACCTCCTCCAAAAAGCCACTGAGAGTAGGATTCTCCTCCCCCTGCTCGTAATCAACAGCCTTGTTTATAAGCTCATCAATATTCTCAATACGCTGCTCTGCCTCATCCGTGCCCTCAGCCTTCAGCTCATCGACATAGCCGGTCTCATCGATTATTGCCTGTATGAGCTGCGAAACCGAATCCATCTCGGCTCTCGCACGAAGTGACTGTATAAACATCACAAAAGGCTTTATCTTGCCTGCCGACCTCGCCATGCCTGGCACTTCATCGACATAGCGCAGTGCCGTATAGAAATCTATACCCTTCTCAAGAGCATAGTCTGTCACCTTATTGATGCTTGTAGCTCCGATGCCGCGCTTTGGCACATTTATTATTCGCTTTACAGCAAGGTCATCATGGCCATTATCAATAGTCTTTAAATATGCAAGGATATCCTTTATCTCTTTTCTGGCATAGAAATTCACGCCGCCGACAATCTTGTATGGGATGTTGGCAGCAATAAATTTCTCCTCGAAGAGACGCGACTGTGCGTTGGTTCGGTAAAGCACAGCACAGTCCTTATAGCGCGCCTCACCCTTTCTCACGAGTCTCGCTATCGAACGCGCCACATAATCCGCTTCCTCGAAGCCACTCTCAAGCTGTTCAAAGGTAATCCTGTCTCCGGCTCCGTTGTCAGTCCAAAGTCGCTTGTCCTTTCTACCCACGTTGTTGGAAATGACGCTGTTGGCGGCATCCAGGATATTCTGGGTAGACCTGTAATTCTGCTCAAGCTTTATGATCTTTGCATCTTCAAAATGCTTCTCAAAGTTTAAGATATTGTAGATATTGGCACCTCTGAACTTGTAAATGGACTGATCATCATCACCCACCACACACAGATTCTTATACTTCATGGCAAGAAGCCTGATAAGCTCAAACTGCACGGTGTTTGTGTCCTGATACTCATCCACCATGATATATCTGAAGCGCTCCTGATAGTAATCCAGCACCTCTTTATCCAGCTTAAAAAGCTCTACTGTCTTCACAAGCAAATCATCAAAATCGAGTGCGTTATTCTGCTTTAGGGCATTCTGATACTCCTTGTATACAAGTGCCTGCTTGCGCTTCACGAAGTCACCTGTGAAGCGGTTTTCAAACTCTATCGGATCAATCATCTCATCCTTTGCAGATGAAATGACATTTAAAAACATCTTTTCCTTATACATCTTGGTATCTATTTCAAGACGCTTGCAGATGTCCTTCATCAGAGCCTTCTGGTCGTCAGCATCATATATGGTAAAATTTGTGTCATATCCCAGCCTGTCAATATACCTTCGCAGTATACGCACACATGTCGAATGGAATGTAGAAACCCATATGCTTTCCGAACCATAGCCCACCATATCATCAATTCGCTCACGCATCTCTCCCGCAGCCTTGTTTGTAAAGGTGATTGCCATGATATTGTAAGGATTGACGCCACACTCATCTATCAGGTAGGCAGTCCTGTATGTAAGAACCCTGGTCTTGCCACTGCCTGCCCCCGCTAAAATAAGAAGCGGTCCCTCTGTGGTCAAAACGGCCTCCCTTTGCTGTTCATTCAACATATCTAAGTTCATCTGTTTTCCTCTCAATTCTCCAGTCTTATTACAGGCACACAAACCATAAATACAAAAATAATTTATTTACAGCATACCACAAACATATGTTTTGCACAACCCAATATGAGAAAATTCAAAAAAAACTTGTCATATAGTTTTCAATACTATATAATAAAAGCCTGAGGTGATGATATGGAGAATGACGTTAAAGAATTTTTATCAGAATTATTAAAGCAGCTTAAATCAATAGATTACATAAAGCCGGAGGATATACCAAACATTGATCTGTACATGGATCAGGTCACAACCTTCATGGACGAGCAGCTCGCTGCATCAAAGCGCTATGAAAGCGACAAAATCCTTACCAAGACAATGATAAACAACTATGCCAAAAACAATCTGCTCCCTTCTCCGGACAAGAAAAAGTATTCTAAGGAGCATGTGCTCACACTGCTTTTTATATATTATTTCAAAAATATATTGAGCATCAACGATATACGCTCGATTCTTAATCCGCTTACCGAGAAGTATTTCGGCAATGATGACGGATTTACTATGCAGGATGTCTATACTGAGGTTTTCAGCTTAGAGGCGGAGGAATCGCAGAAGCTCTTAAAAGATCTCGGCAAGAAATACAAGATTGCCGGTGAGACATTTGAGGATTTTCCTGATGAGGATCAGAAATTTCTTCACACATTCAGCTTTATCTGCATGCTGAGCTTTGATGTCTACATCAAGAAAATGCTGATTGAGCGCATGATTGACAATCTAAATGAAGAAAAAGAGGCTTCTTCCCATGAAAATACACATTCAGGAAAAGAAAGTAAAAAAACAGGCTCAAATTAATGAGCCTGTTTTTTTCCCCTATGATAAACTAATCCTCTTTGTCAGAGCCATCCTCCATGCGTGAAAAAACCATATCATATCCATCGTTGCCGTAGTTTAATGATCTGTTCACACGGCTGATTGTGGCTGTGGAAGCCCCGGTCTTTTCTGCTATATCAAGATATGTCTTCTGCTCTCTAAGCATCTTTGCCACTTCAAATCTCTGTGATAGAGAAAAAAGCTCATTTACAGTACAAACATCCTCAAAAAATGTATAACACTCTGCTCTATCCTTGAGACACAAAATAGCATCAAACAAATGGTCTACTGCTTCTGTTTTTAGATTCTTGCTCATCGTGTTCTCCTTTTTCATGCGATTTATTTACTTTTAATTTTAACATATTAAAGTTTTAAAGTAAACAGCTTTCTTGCAATTAAATTATGATATGTTATACTAATGTTACTATCGCCTAATAAATCAGAATGGAGTAAATTGAAAATGAAAAAAGTAGGATATTTCTTTTACACATTTGTCCCACTGCTTGCAGTTGAGGCAATTCAGACTATCGCCTTATTCTTTATGATGGGCATGGGAGTGTTTGGACAGGGTTTTGTCGGAAAGCTTGCTTTTCCGTCTGCAAACGTATCGGACCGCCTTGAAAAGACATTTACCTCTGTAAATTTTAACATGATGATTATGATCATCTATGCACTCATTACCATTGCGATTTTTGGCATGTGGTACTATGCCAGATACGAAGGTAATTTTCTTCCTTCCCCTAAGAAAACCTTCAATCCCATGATGATTGTGGCAATCGTCATACTCGTGCCGGGTACACAGTTTGCTGCCAATTTCATCGCTAACTTAACCGGCTACATCCGTCCCGACTGGCTGCAACAGTACAATAAGCTTTTTGAGACATCAGGCATCACAGATACCACCTTTGTGACAGTACTTTATTCTGTAATACTGGCGCCAATCTGTGAGGAGCTTATATTCCGCGGTGTAACCATGCGCTGTGCCAGAAAGACTTTGCCATTTGCTCTTGCCAATCTGATGCAGGCTGCACTTTTCGGACTGTTCCATCTCAACTGGATTCAGGGCATATATGCCTTTGCACTTGGCATAGTGCTCGGATATGTGTGCGAACGCGGTGGCTCGATTTACTACTCTATGGGGCTTCATCTGCTTTTCAACCTTTGGGGCACACTTTCAGGATTTTTCCCTGATCCCGGTAATAGTGTAGTGGTCTTTGTGGTTGTGATTGTGGTTACAATTGTTTCACTGGTGGCCGGATTTGTACTGTTCAACAAAGGACGAAGAAAGCTCCCCATAAATTCTACAGGAATATAGACACGCCCGCCAGACTTACTATCATCATAATCATGCCGGCAAGCAGTACTCCAAGCATGACAGCGGCAACTGTTGACTTGAAATCCATATCAAGGATACTTGCCGCAAGTGTTCCTGTCCATGCACCTGTTCCCGGAAGTGGGATACCTACGAAAAGTAAAAGTGCAACAAACAGACCTCTTCCGGCCTTTGCCTGAAGCTTCTTACCACCCTTCTCTCCTTTTTCAAGGCAGAAGCTGAAGAACCTTCCAATAATTGGTTTGTCTGCTCCCCAGATGAGAACCTTTCTTGCAAAAAGATAAATAATTGGTACCGGAAGCATATTTGCAATGATACAAACGATAAATGATGGCACTATCGGCAGCCCCATCACCTGTGAAACCGGAACTGCTCCTCTGAGTTCAATAAGTGGTACCATTGAAATTAAAAAGATGTAAATATATTTTTTTAACATGAATAATTCTCCAAAAATTTAATTAGTGTATGCATCTGCTCATCAGTTCCTATGGATATTCGCAGATAGTCGTTGATTCGCTCAGGTGAGCTGAAATGTCTGACAAATATATTGTCTGCCTTAAGGTCCTCAAAAAGCTTTGTTGCAGAAACATTTGCAGGCTTTGCAAATATAAAGTTGCTCTTTGAGTCACAGAATGTAAAGCCAAGTCTCTTAAGCTCTGTCTTTGTCCACTCACGTGTCTTTATGACCTTTGCTGTGGTCTCTTCAAAGTATGCTCTGTCTTTTACCGCTGCTGTAGCTGCTTCGATTGTGATTCTGTCCATTGTATATGAATTGAACGAATATTTCACATCATTCAGATACTTGATAAGCACAGGACTTGCCATTGCAAAACCAACTCTTGAGCCTGCCAGCGAGCGAGATTTCGAGAATGTCTGTACCACAATGACATTATCATATTTGTCAATGAGCGGAAGCGCACTCTCCCCGCCAAAATCTACATATGCCTCATCTACTACGACAATTACATCCTGATTGTGCTCTATTATGTCCTCTATCTCATCAAGAGGCATGAGCTTTCCTGTCGGAGCATTAGGGTTTGGAAATACTACTCCGCCGTTTGCCTTATAGTAATCTGACGGTACTATTGAAAAATCATCAGACAATGGAAGCTGCTCATAAGGGATTCGAAGCATATCTGCCCACACATCATAAAATGAATATGTGATATCAGGAAACAGTACAGGTTTTTTCGAATTGAAAAATGTCATGAAAATCATGGCAAGTACATCATCAGAGCCAACTCCGACAAACACCTTCGAGCTGTCTATCTTATAGAAATCCGCAATTGCATTTACCAGCTTATCAACCCTTGGGTCAGGATACAGTCTTAAATCATCTGTATTGAAATTACTTAAAACCTCCTTCACTCCCGGTGCTGGCGGATATGGATTCTCATTTGTATTTAACTTAATAACACAGGTATTCTTTGGCTGTTCTCCCGGTGTATAAGGTACAACCTTTCGAATGTTATTTTCCCAGTCTCTCATTCTTTTCCTCCAAATTTAATTATATGTCAGCCCATACATATTACTGATTATTCAATTTTCTTCTCTGAAAAAACATGATATCAAACATAAAATCAGCGTTTTTATTCACTATAAAATATGCACCCAAAAAAATGCCAACAATTTAACTTTACCTCATTTACTTATGTTTGTAAAGGTTGTATATTACACTTAATCACTATTTTTTATATATATTTTTATCTATTTTTAATCAAGGGGGATTATAAATAATGACTAAAAATAATTCAAAGGATCTCACTGTAGGTTCTCCTACCGGGCTCATTCTGGGCTTTTCCCTTCCGTTGCTTCTCGGAATGCTTTTCCAGCAGGTTTACAGCCTTATGGATACAATAATCGTCGGTCGTTTTCTAAGTGTTTCGGCCTTAGCCGCAGTCGGCTCTACCGGAAGCATCTGCTTTCTCATCATTGGCTTCTGCCAGGGTGTGTGTGCCGGCTTTTCACTTCCAATAGCCCAGCGCTTTGGTGCCAAGGATGAAAAAGGACTTAAAAAATATGTAGGAAATGCAGGGATTGTGTCTGTAATTATCGCAATAATCATGACGGCACTCACTGTGCTTCTCTGCGGTCACATTCTGACCTGGATGAATACGCCAGGCGACATTTACGACCTCGCCTACCAGTATCTGATTGTCATATTTGCAGGCATTCCTGCCACAATACTGTACAATCTGCTGTCAGGATATCTGAGATCTCTCGGCAACTCGGTCATACCTGTTATTTTCCTTATAATCGCGGCTGTTCTAAATATCGGTCTTGATTTACTTTTCATTCTGGTATTTAACATGGGCGTGTTTGGAGCGGCTTTTGCAACCGTACTGTCACAGGGTGTATCAGGAGTGCTGTGCATCATTTACATAGCAAAAAATGTACCTCTGCTGCATGTAAGCAGAAATGATTTGGAGCTTGACTCTTCATATGTCAGAAATCTGATGGTCATGGGACTTCCTATGGGCTTTCAGTATTCGATAACCGCTATAGGCAGCGTCATACTGCAGACTGCCGTAAACGGCTTAGGCTCCATCGCAGTTGCCTCAATGACCGCTGCAAGCCGTATTTCAATGTTTATGGTGTGTCCATTTGACGCACTCGGCTCCACAATGGCCACCTACAGTGGACAAAATGTCGGCGCAGCCAAATTTGAACGTGTAAAGAAGGGGCTTATTTCAGCCTCAGTTATAGGATCGGTCTATTCGGTTTTGATTTTTGTGGCACTGCTGTTTATAGCCAACTATCTGATTTACCTGTTTGTATCACCAAGCGAAACAGAGGTTGTCGCACAGGCTCATCAGTTTCTGCTGATAAATGCATTTTTCTACATCCCGCTCGTTCTGGTAAACACAGTCCGTTTCACCATACAGGGCATGGGCTTTTCAGGTTTTGCAATGTTTGCAGGAGTAGCAGAAATGATTGCGCGTTCGCTCATCGGACTTGTATTTGTACCGATATTCGGCTTTTCTGCCGCCTGCTTTGCAAGCCCACTCGCATGGATTCTCGCAGATGCCTTCCTGGTGCCTGCATTCATCCACTGCCTGCATAAATTGCAGAAAGCAAAATCTAGTCAAGTTACAAGTCTTTAGTAAAAAGTCATTAACAATAATGGCTTTAACAGATCCTTTAAAAATCAGTTTATCTCACAGCCGAGGAAAGCACCGGCGAATCATACTATATATTGAGCTTTACGAAGCAGCTTATAAGCAGTTAGAATTATGTCCATATACAACAATGCCCCAGCATGGACGCTGGGGCAAGGCGTTATGCGCCATGGACGGCGCATAAAAGCCGGTTGTGTCATGGTCTAAACACTCCAAATCATAATTCTTACTGCTTCTTAGCTGCGTAGTACTTGCGAAATATATAGTATGTTCGCCGGTGCTTTCCGCATTATAAAAAGATAATTGAAAATCTTATGCATTTACCGCATCTATAAATTTTTGGAACGCTGCACGTCCCTCATCAGTGCACTTGTACACTCCTGCACACTCAAGCACTTCTTTAAATACAAGTCCAATCTCCTCATTGATGATACCATCAATATTAGACTCATCAATCTTATCATACTTAGACATAAACTTAAGAGCCCAGTCAGCATGTGATGCAAGAGTCTCAGTCGAATGCAGATCCTTTCCTGTAAGGATTGCATCCCTAAGCTCTGCCATCTCACCTTTTAATCTGGCCGGAAGCACTGCAAGTCCCATTACCTCGATAAGTCCGATATTCTCCTTCTTGATGTGATGGAGGTGGGCATGCGGATGATATACGCCAAGCGGATGCTCCTCTGTGGTGATGTTGTTTCTGAGCACAAGGTCAAGCTCATAGTCTCCGCCACGACGTCTTGCTATAGGTGTGATAGTGTTGTGTGGCTCTCCATCTGTCTCTGCAAAAATAAATGCTTCTTCATCTGTATAGCCTCTCCATGCAAGAAGAATCTTATCTGCAAGGTCAATAAGCTTATCTTTGTCTGCTGACTTGATTCTGATAACAGACATAGGCCATTTTACGATACCTGCCTCGACATCCTCGTAGCCCTTGAATGTGATTTTTTTCTCTATCGGAGCCTTTGCCATAGCGAAGGTATAGTGTCCGCCCTGGAAATGGTCGTGACTTAAGATAGAGCCTCCAACGATTGGCAGATCTGCATTTGAGCCTACAAAATAGTGTGGAAACTGTGTCACAAAATCAAGCAGCTTTCCAAATGTGGCACGCTCGATTTTCATCGGTGTATGCTTTGAATTGAACACGATACAGTGCTCATTGTAGTATACATATGGTGAGTACTGGAAAAACCACTGGCTGTTGTTTATTGTAACAGGGATAATTCTGTGGTTTTCTCTTGCAGGATGGTTTACGCGGCCTGCATAGCCCTCATTTTCCTTACAAAGCTGGCACTTTGGATATGCGCTCTGCTTAGCATTTTTAGCGGCAGCAATTGCCTTTGGATCCTTCTCTGGCTTTGAGAGATTGATTGTCACATCAAGTGTGCCATACTCTGTGTCTGTGGTCCATTTCATATCCTTCTTTATGCGCTGTCTTCTGATATAATTGCTGTCACAGCTTAATTTGTAAAAATAATCGGTTGCCGCAAGCGAAGACTCATTGTCGTATAAATCCTTAAAGTGAGCTCTGATCACGCTTGGTGCATTTACAAGGCAGCCCATCAGCTTTGTATCAAAAAGATCCTTGTATACAATACTGTTTTCTTTCATGATGCCATTGTCATATGCGTATGTCATCATATCCTCGAGTATACCCTCAAGCTTCTCCTCTGCCTCTTCCTGTGTCCATGCAGGCTGAGCCTCTACCTTTTCAAATGTCTCATCCTCGATATCGTCCACTCCGAGTACCTCGAGAAGTCTGTTTACTGTGTATACCTCATCAGCAGGGTCAACAAGTCCTGTTGTAAGACCATATTTTACTAATTCTAATATTCTCTCCTGAATCATGTCATGCTCCTTAATCATTGTCGGGAAAAACCTGTTTATCCGTTACTGTTATTTCATATTGCTGATTTTATGCCAGACGGCTAGGTCCGTCTCCGATTGAAACAACATAAAACTCAGGTGTCTTTCCAACCTTCTCTTCATAGGCCTTTGTCAGGTTTGCCTTAAACTGATCAATAGCCTCGTCCTTTACTATGCTGACTGTGCAGCCTCCAAAGCCGCCGCCTGTGATTCGTGATCCGATAACACCCGGAATCTTCCATGCCTCATCAACAAGTACGTCAACCTCAGGACATGATGTCTCATAATCATCACGAAGTGATACATGTGAAGCATTCATAAGCTTTCCAAATGTCTCAATATCATTTTCTTTCAGTGCCTTAACAGCCTTGATGGTACGCTGGTTCTCATAAACCGCATGCTTGCCTCTCTTACGTGCAACCTCATCCTTAATCGCATCCTTATGAGCCTCGAACTCTTCATCTGTCAGGTCACCGAGAGTCTTGATGTCGCATACTGTCTGTAAATCCTTAAGTGCCTGTGCACTCTCATTTCTTCTGTCATTGTAAGCACTTGTTACAAGACTGTGCTTAACCATACTGTTTGTAACCACGATCTTTGCACCGTCCAAAACGATTGGGGCATACTCAAAATCAAGAGTATTGCAATCAAGGAAAATTGCATTGTCCTTTTTGCCCATTGCAGATGCAAACTGATCCATGATACCGCAGTTACAGCCGTTGTAGTTGTTCTCCGAATACTGACCGATAAGTGCAATATCCTGATTTGTCACGTCAAAGCCGTAAATATCCTTTAACATATATCCTGTAACCACCTCAAGAGATGCTGATGAAGAAAGTCCTGAGCCGTTTGGAATATTTCCGAATAAAACAATATCAAGACCGCTTTCAAGCTTCATTCCGCGTCCCTCGAAAGCCCACATAACGCCCATTGGATAGTTTATCCAAAGTCCGTCCGGATCAGGTGTAAACTCATCAAGTGATGACTCAACCACACCCAGATTGTCAAAATTCATAGAGTAGAAACGAAGCTTCCTGTCGTCGCGCTTTCTTGCTGCCATATATGTACCGATGGTAAGTGCACATGGGAACACATGTCCTCCATTGTAGTCAGTGTGCTCACCGATCAGATTTACACGTCCCGGAGCAAAATATACTCTGATATCCCCATCTGCTCCAAAAAGCTCCTTGAATTTGTCTAATACGTTCTGCTGTATCATTTTTTCTTCTCCTTTGCCGATTGTATTTGCGTTAAATTGATAGTTAAAATAATTCGTTTTTTCTTTATAACTCTATTATAACTGCACATTTTTACATTGCAATACATCCGACTGAAAATGCAACATAACAAATCAAATCATGCAACAAAATTACATATGTTATTATTTTATTTTTTAAAATTTTTAATAACATCAAGTGCCGGCAGCACATTTCCATCATAGTCAAAGAGCGCCTGGTTTGCCCACTCATTGCCGCATGGTCCCGGATCATTCATGTACTTAAGCGAAGCAGATGTAGCCCAGCCCGAGCCCGGTACAGGAATCCACGCTGGCTCCCACCAGAAAAATCCTTTTCCGTGGTCATCCACCACATTTGCCACCCTGTTTAAGAAATCCTTTGTAAAGTCAGCCTGTCCCTCAATAGTCATAGGATAATCTATCTTCTCAACAAGCTCCGGTTTTGTCGCATAACCCTTGCGCTCAGAATCAGCAAGCTTCTCGTACTCCTGGTAGCTGTCCATTGTAAAGCCCATGGATACCTCAGCGATGATAAGGTCCTTATTGAAACGCTTTGCAATATCGTTCATATTGAACTCAAGCTGATCGAGAGAGCCGTGCCAGAAAGGATAGTATGACAATCCGATATACTCAAACTCCTCTCCTCTTTCGATGAAGTTTGTAAACCATCTGACATAAAGCTCATTGTTTCCACCATTATCGAGGTGAATCATAATCGGAATATCAGCATTTACCTTGCGGCAGGCACGTATTCCGGCATTCACAAATTTTGCTATATTATCGTAGTTAGGTACCTTTCCCTCAGGCCACAAAAGTCCGTTTGAAAGCTCATTACCTACCTGAATCATTGTGACATTTACACCTGCCTCAATAATCTTTGTCAGATTTTCAAGTGTAAAATCATATACAGCCTGCTCCAGCTCGTCCACACCGAAATCCTTCCACGCCTTTGGCTTAATCTGCTTTCCCGGATCTGCCCAGAAATCACTGTAGTGGAAATTCAAAAGCACTCCAAAGCCTGCATCTGTAACCTTTTTTCCGATATCAATAGTCTCAGCCAGGTCATTGTTACCCGCACCGTAAGGCTCACCATCCTCTGATTTTGGGTCGTTCCACAGACGAAGACGGATTGTGTCAACATCATGCTCCTTCATGATGTCAAGAATATCCTTCTCCTTTCCATCCTCGTAGTATTTTGCTCCGCAGCGTTCCAGCTCGAGCAAGGTCGATAAATCCATACCCTTAATAAATTTTGACATTTTAATTCTCCTTAATTCTTATATCATTTATCCTTATATCATTTATTTACACCATGAGAGCAGTCCCAGTAATAGTCCCTGCTCTCAAAATGCGTAATAATATTCCTTACAACCTTAAAATGCTAGATTCCACGGAAACAGAATGTGAATTCCATTTTCTCTGAGGCATCAAGCAGATACTCCGGATGAGTATGTGCGCCCCAGCTGTCGTCTCCGCCTACACCCATCTGCTTCTTTGCCACACGGACAACAGTATAGTGTACAGGTGGAAGCTCGAAATGATGCGCTGCATTTTCCAGCTCATGTGGTGTATATGGCAGTGCCGAGAACGAGAGCTCATCACCAAAGAACAGCATGCCTCTGCCCTTCTTATCCATTACCTTTGCATATCTTACTCTGCACTTGTTGCCGCTCTCCTGCGGAACAAGGTACTCTGCGACATTGTCTGCCACTTTATTCTCGTATACACCATACTTTCCGCCATGCTGTCTGTCCTCGTATGTCTCCTGTGGTCCGAGTCCGTACCATTTCACTGTATCATAATCGGCATCCAGCTTGAACATCATGCCAAACTCCGGCATATCGCCAAGTTCCTTTACAGGGTCATATGACAGAGTTGTCTCGATTGTTCCATCACCAAACACCCTGTATGTCACCTCGCATGAGCTCTGCGGTGTGGTAGGCATGAAATAAGTGTATGTGATGGCGATATTGTTATCATTTTTTTCTACCCTTGGTGATGTATCTGCAAAGCGCTGATTCTGTCTGGTGGTCACATACATGCTGGCAATCTTCCACTGTGCATAGCGCTGTGGCATCATGTTGCCGGAATCATTGTTGGTAGGTGTTCTCCAGAAATTCGGCAGTGGAATAGTATTTGGAAGCATCTCGACGCCACCGTATACATATGAAACCATTCCCAGATTCATTCTTGAGAAAAGTGCCTTAAAGTTCTCACCTCTTACAAGGATATTTCCGTTTCCAACAACAAGCTCAACTGATTTGTCGCATGAATACTCACTTACAGGCTTCTTTATCATATGCTGTCCGAATGCAATCTCATATCCGGCCTTTTCCCAGATGGTGTTTTCCTTCAATACAAATGATACCACAATACAGTACTCTTTTCCCACATCTATCATGGAATTTTTAAGAGTCACCGGCACCTCATAGCTTGCCCTATCCATCGGTGGAACAGATATCTGAAGCTTTGTCCTGTAAACCTCCTCACCGTCTGCAAGAAGAATGGCAAAAGCATCAAAAACCGATGTATTTACAAAGAGATTTTTGTTTGTGACTGTAAAGATGTAATCGCTGTCAAAATCAACCGAGATATTCTGATAATTGAATTTCACCTCCTGCATCTTTGGAGAAGCCTCTCTCTCTCCGCCGTAACAGATGCCGTTTCCGCTGAAATCTCCATCTGTAGGCCTGTCGCCAAAATCTCCGCCATATGTGAGGAACCACTTGCCGTATCTGTCCTTTTTGTAAATTGACTGGTCGATATAATCCCAGATAAATCCACCCTGATATCTAGGCTCTCGGTCAGAAAGCTCTGTGTATTTATGCATAGCACCGCAGGAATTTCCCATTGCATGTGTATATTCGCAGCAGATAAACGGTTTCTCAGGATGCTCTGCCAGGAATTTTTCAATGCCTGCAGCCGGAGTATACATCTGGCTTTCCATGTCGCTTGTGTCATTATAGCTTCTATCGCTAAATACTCCCTCATAATGAACCAGACGATGCTTATCAAGCTGTCTGAAAAGCTGTGACATCTCATATATGGTCTTGCCGCCAAACGACTCATTGCCGCATGACCAGATAAGGATTGCCGGATGATTTTTATCCCTCTGATAGCATGAGTTGGCACGGTCCAGCATCATTTCTCTCCACTGTGGCTTGTCCTTTGGCACAACAAAGTCAAGGTCAACATAGCCCTTATTATATGCCTCCCATGTGCCATGACTCTCAAGATTGTTCTCAGCTATCATATAAATTCCATAAATATCGCAAAGCTTATAGAGCATGGAATCATCAGGATAATGGCTTGTTCTTATAGCATTGATATTGTTCTTTTTCATTGTGACAATATCCTTTATCACCTCATCACGGTTTGGCACACGGCCTGTTATTGAGCTGAACTCATGGCGGTTTACACCCTTAAATACAATACGCTTACCGTTTAGCTTCATGAGTCCGTCTACCATCTCAAATCTTCTGAAGCCTGCCAGCTGGCTGATAAACTCGGTCTCATTTCCATGCGTATCTTTAACTATAATTTTAACCTCATACAGATTCGGCTTTTCAGCGCTCCATAACAGAGGATTTTTCACATTACATGAGCCCTCGCAAATTTCCTTATTCCTAAGCTCTATATCAAACTCTTCCAATAAAAGTTTTGCCCTGTCATATTTTTCCACAGACAAATCGCCCAGCTCATAAAGCTTTACACTTGCAATACCATCACCATCTGCCTTTATTGACACACTAAGTGTGCCCTCGTCAAAGGTATCATTAAGTGTAGGAACAACTGACAGATCCTCCACATGTGCACAAGGAACAGCATACAAAAATACATCTCTGAAAATGCCTGAAAATCTGTAAAAATCCTGATCCTCACACCAGCTGCTTGATGTCCATTTCCATACCCTGACCGCAAGCTTGTTCTCACCCTCGACAATATAATCAGTCAGCTCGAAATCAGACGGATCAAATGTGTCCTCACTGTAGCCGACATAGTGTCCATTCAGCCAGAGTGCAAAACCGCTCTCCACTCCCTGGAACGAAATACACACCCTCTTGTTCTTCATATTCTCAGGAATTGTGAAATACTTCACATAGCTTGCAACCGGATTAAAAATCTCAGGTACCTCGCCCGGCTTTATAGACTCATCAGCCTCCCACGGATATGTGGTATTCGTATAGATTGGCACGTCATAGCCTTCCATCTGGATATGTGCCGGAACCCTGATTTCATCCCAGCCTTTGCAATCATAGTCAGCTGCCTCAAAGCCACAAGGAGCCAGGGACTGATTCTTTGCATATGCAAACTTCCATAAGCCGTTCATATCATATCTCAGGCTTGATTTTCCTTTAATTTTCTCCAGTTCATTTTTATAGCACACATGATCCGAATGAGCCGCAAGTCTGTTCTGCTCAAATATTTCCGGATTTTTAATGATATTTGAATCAAAATTACTCATATTTTTACACTCCTATCTACTGTATTTATTATTTGATACATGTATGTTTTAAACACAAAGCCTCTTATAAGACGAAGGCAAATAATAAACATTATTTGCCTTCTTGATTTTTAACAATATTATTTTACTTTTATTTAACAGATCCTGTAATTCCCTCTGCAAACTGCTTCTGGAGCACAAAGAATACGATCATTGTAGGGATGGAGCAGAAAAGAACGCCCATCATCAGTACACCGTAATCTACTGTATATCCTGCTGCGAGGTTTGCAATAAGCATTGGCATTGTGATAGCATCAGGCTTATTGAGGATTACCTTTGGCCACAGGTATGAGTTCCATGCATTCATGAATGTGATAACTGCAGCTGCTGCATATGTTGATTTCTGTACAGGCATATACATCTTGAAGAAAATACCAATCTCACTGAGTCCGTCAATTCGTGCCGCCTCCATTATATCGACTGGGAAGTTTCTCGAATTCTGTCTGAACATCATGATAAGGAACGGCGTTGAAATAGCCGGGAGCATGAAGCCCCATACCGTATTTATAAAGCCGAGCTTTGACATCATCTTGAACAGAGGAATAAGTGTAGCTACCTGCGGAATCATCATGGCAAGAAGTAAAACTGAGAACAGCTTATCCTTTGCCTTGTCATGATAGAGCTCAAAGCCGTAACCGGCAAGTGAGCAGACAAGCAGTGCTATAATTGTCTGAACTGTTGCATTGATAAGTGAGTTTTTCATTCCAAGTGCAACGTTCTGTGATGCAAACAGTTTCTTTAAGTTCTCAAGGGCATAGCCACCAAATGCAATTCTACCTCTTGCAACGTCAATAGACTTGTTGGTCGCTGCCGATATCATCCAGAAAAACGGAAATACTGAGATGAACGAAACTATTACAAGAAAAATGTATGAAGGTATAAGCCTTTTTTGTATTGATGATCCATGTTTTTTCTTAGTCACGCTTGTCACCTACTTTCAGATTGATAAATGCCAGTACAGCAACCATGATGAATACGATAACAGACATTGCTGATGCATATCCAAAGTTTGCAACACCTTCACCAAACGAGCCGTTATAGATATAATGTGACATGGTGATTGTCGCATTTGCAGGTCCACCCTTTGTCAGGTTTACAGACTCATCGAAGAGCTGTAATGTACCGTTTATTGACATGATGGTTGTCATAACAATTGTAGGTCTAAGAAGAGGAACCGTGATAGACCAGAAGGTCCTCCAGCCGCTCGCTCCATCTATCTTTGCCGCCTCGTAAACAGAATACTCGATATTCTGCAGACCAGCTAAAAAGAACACCATATTATATCCTGTCCATCTCCAGATAAGAGCTACTATGATAATAATCTTAGCGCTCCAGCCTGTACCGAGGAAGTTAAAGTTGCTCTCTAATATTCCAAGTTTAACAAGGATTGTATTGATAAGTCCCTGTGTTGCAAAAAGCGATTTAAAAATCAATGCATATGATACGAGTGATGTTGCACATGGTAAAAATACACATGTACGGAAAAGTCCTTTAAATTTAAGATGCTTGTTGTTAAGTAACTGTGCCAGTAAAATCGCCAGTACAAGCATGATTGGAACTTCGATAATTAAATATAGGAATGTGTTTCCGATAGATCTCTTGAAAACCGCATCCTGAAACATTCTTGTGTAATTGTAGGCAAATGGATTAGCCCACTGCATATTTGCACTTGAACCGGTTTTAAATGATGTAATAACAGCCTGGATAATAGGCCAGAAGCTCATTATGAAAATGAGTATTGTAGCCGGAGCCAGATAAATCCAGCCGGCAGCCCTTTGTTTACCTGTTATGCTCATTCCTTTTTTCTTATTCTTCACTATAAAGGCCTCCTAACTATAAGTCTTTGAGAAAAAACAGGGAGCCATTTAATGGCTCCCTGTACATTTGCCATCAAGCTAACAGATTAAAGTCCCATTGTGAATTTAAGGTCATCCTCTGCTGTCTTTATCTCTGAATCGATATCTGCACCGTTCTGAGTAATATTGATAAGTGCTGTAGCAAGCTTCTTACGTGCATCGTAATGGAAATCGCTCTGCTCGATTGTCTTAACATTTGCACCCATCTCAACGATCTTAGCGTAAATTGGCTGGTTGTTGAAGTACTCAACGCCCTCGTTGTAAACCTCAGACTTGCCTGCAGGTGTATATGTAGTGATAACACCACCATTCTTAAGAGCATTGTCATATGTCTCAGATACACCCTTGTCTGTATAAGATCCGCCACCGAATGTATATGCTAAGAATTTCTTAGCAAGGTCTGTCTGCTTGCAGTTGCTTGTGATGTAAAGTGAAGAACCACCGTTTGATGCATAGCCTTCACCACCCTCAAGTGTTGGAAGAGATGTAATCTCCCACTTTCCACTGTTGTCTGTAACCTTCTCGATTGTAGGAATGATCCAGTTTCCGTTCATAACGCCTGCAACCATGTCTCCCTGGACAGCCTGATCTGTGTAATCTGACCAGTTATTTGCAAGGTAAAGAACATTGTTGTCGATCATATCCTTAAGTACCTGCATGATTTCTTTTAATTTAGCGTTGTCTACAAAGTTTGGCTTGCCATCCTTAAACTGTGACTCACCCTCTGCCTGAAGCATCATGTAGAACAAATCATTTCCGTCGCCGTCCATGCAAAGTAAGTATTTTCCTGTCTTCTCGTATACTTTCTTACCTACCTCGATGAAATCCTTCCAAGAAATACCTGTCATATCATCGATTGTGTATCCTGCCTGCTCAAGAAGATCTGTTCTGTAAGCAAAGATAACTGTTCCGTTATCAACAGGGAATCCAAAGTGCTCTCCGTCGATTGTAGAGAATGATAATTTCTCCTGGCTGAAATCATCCCACTTAACATCTGCATCATTTGCTGATACCCATGCATCAGGATAATTTGTATGGTACTGCCGGAAGTAGTGATCCTGGAATAATACGATGTCAGGAAGTGTACTGTAATCTCCTGCTGAACCTGCTGTTGTAATTGCTGTCTCAATATCAGATGACTGTGACTGCTCCTCAATATTGAGTACAAAATCAGGATCTACATTTTTCTTGTAATCCTCTGCTGCTGCTTTGAGTGCCGGGATATTGAAGTTTGCATCCCAAGCCCAGGCTGTAAGTGTATGACCGTCATCTACGGTCTCTACCTTCTTACCTGTCTTTTCTGTGCCATCTCCTGATGAAGATGAATCTCCACATCCGGCTGCAAGTGAGGCAACCATTGTTGTTACGAGTAATAATGAAACTACTTTCTTTTTCATTTTTCTTCCTCCCTAATAAAAATGATGTTTTTGTAATACTCCGTTCATAATTCATTCATAGTCTTATTGTTTTAATTGGGCATTTTAACTATGAATACTTGTCCGTTTCTTGATTACATAGTCATTATAACCATACATGCTATTTATGTGTTAACAAATTCCACACAATTACATGCATATTCAATCATAAATGTACAAAATTATACGAAACATGCATTTTCTACCATCCCTTTAGTGCAGATATCCTAAAATTCAGCAGCTTATGCTCATAATTTTCAGGATTTATCTTCCACTGATATGGCGAAGTGTCCAAAAATTTGCGGAAATTACGGTTAAAAGTTGACTGGGTTGTGAATCCACACTTTTGTGCAATAAGCTCCATAGGCTCATTTGTTTTTTTCATAAGCTCGCACGCCTTCTGTACTCTTATCAGATTCAGATACTCCATAGGCGGCATATTGATGTATGATTCAAACAGTCTCCTGAAATGAGTCTCGCTCATGTTGCATAGTTCCGAAAGCTCCCCTGCCTTTATCGATTCGCTGTAATGCTTATTCATGTAGTCAAGTGCTGTGGCTATCTGTGACATATTGGTACCCTTTACGATATTATTATCCTCCTCCGGAAGCTCATCATACCTACGCAGCAGCTCTATTACAATTCCCTGCACAAGGAGCTTTACCGTCCTTTGGCAATAAATCTTGTGTTCACGGGTTTCCCTGATTATGGCATTTATATACTCAGCCATAGCCGGGCTCTGATACACGTTAGTCATAAACGCTTTTTTTGATATAGTCGTAACTGCCTCATTCTGGAATGCCGTATTGTTTGGGAACATCTCTTCTATCACAGAATGTATGTCAATAAAAATGTACTCCCAGAAATTCACCACCTCACCATAGCTGACTGTAACATGTGGAAAATTCTCAGGTATAAATGTGATATCGCCGTCATGATACTGGTAAATATCCTCATCCAGATACATATTTCCATCTCCCTCGCGGCAGATGCCGATTTCAAGCAGATTATGGAAATGCAGGTGAAATTCCTCATGACCATACACTCTCTTCCAGGATTCTCCGCACAGTACGAGTGCTGACTCTCCCTGTGGCAGCTCATAGAATCTGAATTCCATCGTGTCTTTTTTTCTTTTCGCCATATATACTCTCCTTTGTAGCGAAATGCAAAACACGCTGCTGCTATTATAGCAGCAGCGTACCAATCACTACTTTAATCAAAATCGAACTTGTCGAATCTCTTGTACATAGCCTTGTACTTCTTGCGGACATCCTCGTTGCCCTGAAGTACCTCTTCCTCTGTACCTCTGAACTGACAACGGATGCAGCTATAAATACCTGTTTCCTTATTATAGAACATATCAATATCAAGATCCCTCATAAAACATAAAGGACATCTGTAATTTAATTTGCCTTTTCCAAGTTGAGCCATGTTGCAAATACCTCCTTGTCTTTAATCTGTTTCTTGTAACCAAGCTTGAACATTGGAGAGAATGCATATCCTTCCTCAATGTATCCCTCTGCATTTGCAGATGGTGTGAGTGAAACCTTTGTCTGAATTGCAGGAATTACTGCGCTTACTGCAGTTGCTCCGTCAAGCTTTGCATCACGACACTTGTACTCATAATTGATGCTCTGTGGGTTTTCTCCCTCACATGTAAGTGTGATGCCTGTCATATCCTCAGGATACTCTGTTGTTCCGTAGCATGCTGTAATGTACTCATCGAGATAAACCTCTGCATTTGGATCACTCATGCTAAGGATATTACGCTCAATCTTGATGTTTGATGAGCCCTCCTCAAAGTATTCCTTTGTCTGAAGAGTAAGCTTAACATCATAAAACTCAATATCTACAGGATCAAGTGTAAGGATTCTTGTCTTCTTGCCATCAATAACTTCCTCTGAAAAATGGCTGTGTGTAGGACAGAGACACAGGTCAACCTCCTCACCGTTGTGTGAAAGCTTGGCACTTCTTACTGTTCCAGCTCCTGCATAGTGTGTAAAGTATCCTGCTCTGTATTTTTCCTGAATAAGGAATGGATAAGATGCATCCTGTACATGCTTTGTTCCGATTCCTACCGGCCACTCAAGCTTTGCAACGTATGGACGAAGGTCTACGATTGCTCCACCCTGATCCATGTTTACGCATGCTCTCATGTATGGGTCACAGTACCAGAAGAGCTGCTTGTCTGAGCCGTAAAGGATATCTCTCCATGGCGCACACTCAGGCTCATTGTAGTTACCTGCGTTGACACCCTTCTTCTCTCTGAAGTAATCAGCGAACTCTGACATTGTCATGTCGATGAGCTTACCCTCTTTCTTTAACTTGCCATAGTAATTACAGCCGTCTGTGTATGACTTTAAAAGAAGCTCATATGGCTGCTCCCAGCGTCCCATCTTGTTCATCCAGCCAGGTCCTACGAACATCATGTTGTATGAATATCCGTTATTGTATTTTGCAAGGTCTCTGTACTGGTCGATGAGGTTGTAAAGATATGGATACTCCCATGTCTTTGTATCATAAATCATTCCACGAAGCACGTTCTGTGGATGTGTTCCGAAGTTTGAGCCGTTTCCGTCATAGCATGCAATAAGGTCACGTGAGAGATGTGGAATTGCTACGATTCCGCTATCCTCTTCCTTATTTGCTGCCGGCGCATGTGTGTTCTGCTTTGATGGAATCCATGGTGCCCATGGGCCTCCGTCGAAGAGTGTGTACCATGAGTTGTTACATGTGTGGTATGCCTTAGGACCCTCCTCCCAGCATGTTGCAACTGCACATTTTACCATTGGGTATTTTTCTTTTATGTAGTTTGTAAGGTCTGCATCCATATAGTAAGAGCCTGTTGACTCAGGATAGAAACCGAATCTGTCATGGAATTTCTCGAAAACATCATTTACGATAGCTTTCTTGTCCTCCATCGAGAACATCCAGATACAGAAATCCTTTGTCTTATACTTCTCTCTAAACTCCTCACATGGAAGTCCAAGGAGTGAAAGTGCTATCTCATCACCGTATTTCTCATGATCCTGCTTTGCAAGCTCTACTGCCTCATCATTAAAAAGTGAAGCATATGTCATCTGGATTGTAGTTTTGAGTCCCGCCTCATGTGCAAGTCTCTGCTGTGTCTTGAAGATGTCGAGTGACTCTGTGATAAGCTTCTTATCTCCAATATCCTCTTCTTTTCCCTGTCCTGTCACTGTTGCTGAGTACTCAGGCACCATCTCAGGGCGGTGAATGATGTTAACAATAAATTTGTCCATCCGTTGTTTCCTCCATTTGCTTGTAATTTAATTTATTTCTTAGGTGCGTTTTTTCGCGCAACCGCTTGTTCTAGACTTAGTATATTACAGTATTATAATTATGTCAATGTGCAATTTCGACATTTTTTAACTTTTGTTTTCAAGCATTTTTCACAAACAAGGGATTAGGTGCGCGTTTTTTGCGCGCAACTTTTGCGCATCGATCGTAGGTCGGTACGTAAGCCGGGGACTGTTGGGGAGACACGCACTTTCGCCCTCGCTACGCTTCGCGACTAAGATTCTGTACGAAATTATGCTCTTAGGTTTTCTATGCACGACGAAACCGTCGAAACTTATACAAATGTATATGCTAGATGGTTTGCTATAATCTCACAGTTTATAGTTACTGCTTCATTGTGTACGCTTTGGCGGTTACAAATGACACGCTACTCACAAGTTCTAGTACACTCCACAGTAGTTAATTCTCGACTAAGCCATCAATACATGTCTATAAGTCCATTTTTATGAGGCTTTACGGCTGGGTTTTTGGAGCTGTTTTTGGGATTTTTGCAGTTTCAGCTACTTTTTGCCAGGTCTTTTCCGGCTTTCTGGCTGGGTTTGGGTGCTGTTTTGGTGATTTCTGCAGTTTCAACTACTTTTTCTCGGGTTTTTTCCGGCTTTTGGGCTGGGTTTGGGGTGCTGTTTTGGTGATTTCTGCAGTTTCAGCTACTTTTTGTGAGGCTTCTGGCATAATGGTGGAAGCCCAACACCATAAATTAACAACAACATATTGAAAAAAGCCACTTGTGTCCTTTAATATCAAGAACACAGTTATAAGAAATGGTAATCTTTATGAACCAGGTCCTCCTGCGTACACATATGTAAATCTTCCTCTCCCCTGCGTCCATGCAGGTGCGTTTCTACGCTTCATGAGCATAATTTCGTACAGAATCTTAGTTGCTAAGCGTAGCGATAGCTAAAGTGCGTGTGCCACACAGACCCCGGCTTACGTACCTTACGTTGTGGCAGAAATTTAAATAAATGTTTTTAATCTTGCGCTTATTATGTTATCATGTAACTGAGATATAATTAATGATTCATTATAAATAGAAAGAGGTGTTTATATGTGTAGTATTGCAATAAAAATACCAGATGAAGTATTATACGATACCAAAATGACCAAAGATGAAGCTAATGCTTTTGCCAAGAAAGCTACTGCTCTAATGCTTTATTTAAAAAACCATATTTCTATTGGATATTGTGCACAGATAGCCGGAATGAGTGAGGAAGATTTCATCAAATATCTAGGCAATAATAATATATCTATCTTCAGTTTTGATGATGAAGCAGAATTTATAGAGGAGATGAATAATGCGTAGGGTAATTGTCAATTCAACACCATTAATTGCATTGTGCAATGCAGACTTACTTAACATTTTAAAAAAAATATATGGTTCAATCATTATTCCTAAAGCAGTATTCGACGAAGTTACAGCAAAAAAGGATTCTGCCTGTTTACAAATCAAACAAAATCTTGATTGGATTACAGTCGAAACAATCACTAACATTGAAGACCGCAAAATGTACAAAGCAAAGCTTCATGCCGGTGAAGTTGATGTTATGATATTGGCACAAGCTGACCCCAAAGCAGACTTAGTTATCATCGATGATAATGCAGCAAAAAAAACAGCAAAATATCTTGGATTAACAGTAACGGGCACCTTAGGTGTTCTTATAAAAGCTAAACAATCAGGGATTATTTCTTCTGTAAAAAATGCAATAACCAAAATTCAATCAAACGGATTCTATATAAATGAAAATATCATTAAACTAGCATTAAAACAGGCAGGTGAATTATGATTAAAATAGCATTCTTTGATGTGGATGGCACCCTGCTTCGGCTGGGACATAAAGAATTATCAGCAAACACTGCTGCTGCACTTAGGCAGCTCCACCAAAATGGCATCATCCTTTGTATGGCTACCGGAAGAAGCTACACAGGTGTGCCTCATTTTGATGGAATTGATTTTGATGTCCTGCTCACCTTTAACGGCTCATTCGTCACCGCAGGCAATGATATCATCTTCAAAAATCCTATTAATGAGCACGACAAATATCAGATAATTTCCAATCTAAAGCAGATGAACCGCGCCATTGCAATCAGCAACGAGCATATGATTGTCACAAACGGTACCGACCCTGATTTAGAGCAATACTTTGCCTTTGGCAGCGAAAAGCTTAAAATCGCTGACAATTTTGACGAGATAAGCAGGACTGATATATATCAGATTATGTGCTCCTGCCAAAAAGATGAGCACTCACAGATTCTATCCGGCGCGCCCCACTCACAGATAACTGCATGGTGGGATAAGGCCGTTGATATTATTCCGCTTAACAGTGGCAAAGGCAATGCTGTTGCTGCAGTGCTTAGGCATTATGGCTTCTCAAAGGATGAAGCAATTGCTTTCGGTGACGGACATAACGATATTGAAATGCTTGAGGCCGTAGGCATTGGTGTTGCCATGGGCAATGCAAAGGACGAAGTCAAGGCTAAGGCTGATTTTGTGTGCCAATCAGTTGAGAATGACGGAATATATCATTACTGTGTTGAAAACAAACTGATTTTTTAGAGAAATATACTTATGAACATAGACAACAATTTACGACAACTACTCGAAAACGAAACAAAAATACATCTCGCGGAAATCCGCTTTCTCTACCAGAAGCTCGACATACAGCTTGGGCTTAACGGTGCAAGGGTTCCTATCACATTTGGCTTTGATACGGACAGGCTCGGTGCATACACTCCGGGCTTTGGGCAGGATGAAGAAGAATTTCATTTTTCGCTGCTTTTCATCGGCTACTGTGTGACAAAGCCCTTGTCAAAGGATGACAGGATGGATTTATATAAGCACGAATATGCCCACTATATGCAATATAATATGGATATACCGGACAAGTACAACTGGCAGCCCGGCATCCACGGAAGTGCGTGGAAATATTGCTGCTCACTTATCGGAGCAGCTCCCACTCCTTACTACAAAGCCGGTGAAGGACTTATTAAGCACGATTATGATAAGGTTCTCAAAAAGAAAATTACTGACAAGAGTATTCCTATCCGCGACACATATTCACGTGAGCAGGAATACCGCAAAAAGAAAAACAGTACTGTAAAATTTAATATCAATGACGATGTCAATCATCCAAAGTTCGGCAAGGGCACCATTGAACATATCGAGCAGCTCGAAGGCTCAGTTCGGCTGCATGTCAGATTCGGTGAAGATCTTAAGAAAATTGATCAGAAATGGTTGCTTCAGGCAGGCATGAAAAAGGCAGGTGCACCAAGGCACATATAGCGTTATGCTATATATGCCGATGCACCTGCTTTTCAAATACATGTGTAGTTAATTATTATCGCTTATTGTTCCTTCATCTGAACAAGTAATTTTAATTGTTCCATCAATTACATTATTTCAAGTTCGTGAAAAATCCTTACTATCTAAAAATCATGGGACTACAATATATCGCAGTCCCATGATTCTAACTATATCTTATATTTTTGTTTGTAACTATTTAAGTCTTAAGTCACATTGAGAACAAGAAAATCTACATCTCAATTGCAATCGTATATGACTTCTCAAATTTCTCACCCTGTGCCAACGAATTACCATACTCCCTGTCCTTTAATTCTCCGGCAAAGCCTGCTCTGTCGCATCGGCCGTACCACGGCTCAATACAGATAAACGGTGCTCCCATTCCTGCCGGTGACCACAGACCAAATAAAGGCGCATCAAATGACACCGTAAGGTATGGCTTCTTATCCGGTGTACACAGACTCACCTTTGAAGCCTGTCTGTTTTCTATTATGAGCGCATCCTTATCAAACATATGCTCATCTATCTGACAGTATCCATCCTCATCCACCTTAAGCAGATTGTCATCCTTGTCTAAAAGTCCTCCGTCACAGATAAGTCCGTAGGTGATTGCTTTGTCTGTGTCAAGCTTTAGATAATAGTCTGACTGTTTTCCCTGCTCTGCGACCGGACACATAAATGCCGGATGACCACCTATTGAGAAAAGTAAATCCTTTTTCGCAGGATTAGTCACCCTCCAGGTCACTTTTATCTCACTGCCTGAGAGCTTATAGCCGATTTCGAGCACAAACTCAAACGGATATTTTGCAAGAGTCTCATCATTTGATTTAAGTGAAAACCATGCCTCATCATTTGTCTGTGACACAAGCTCAAACTCCATATCCCTTGCAAAGCCGTGCTGTCCCATCGGATAATCTGTCCCATCAACGGTAAACTTCTTGTCCTTTAAGCTGCCGACAAACGGGAAAAGCACCGGTGCGCTTCTCTTCCAGTATTTCTCATCGGCATCCCACAGATACTGTGTACCTGTTTCCTTGCCGGTGATGCTTTTAAGCTCTGCTCCGAAGCTGTTTATCGTGAGCTCAAGTGATTCATTTTCCAGTTTAATCTCCATCAAATATCTCCTTTTATATTTTTTGTAGTCAGTTTTTTTACATTAGCAGAAGTCCAACAACTCTTACAATAAATGCTGCCACCCATGCAATCGCACACTGCAAAAGCACCACACTGACTGCCCACTTTGCACCCAGCTCTCTCTTTATGGATGCTATAGCAGCCACGCAAGGACTGTAGAGCAGCGAGAACACCAGAAGAGATGCAGCTGAAAGTGTTGTGAGTGCTGTCGTAACAGTTCCGCCAAACAGTATCTCAAGTGTTGATACCACGCTCTCCTTTGCCATGAGTCCGCTGATAAGTGATGTGCATATACGCCAGTCTCCGAGTCCCAGAGGCTTAAAGACAGGCACGATAACACTTGAAATAGCGGCAAGCATGCTGTCCTTTGAGTCTGTTACCATGTTAAAGTGTATGTCAAAGCTCTGTAAGAACCATATAAGCATTGTGGCAATAAGTATTACTGTAAATGCCTTCTGCAAAAAGTCCTTTGCCTTCTCCCAGAGGAGCTGGCACACATTCTTGGCGCCCGGCATCCTGTAGTTTGGCAGTTCCATGACAAATGGCACTGCGTCACCCCTGAACAAAGTCTTTCTATAGATAAATGCGAAAAGTATTCCGACAATTATGCCAAGGAAGTACAGTCCTCCCATGACAAGTCCGCCATGCTTCGGGAAAAATGCACTAACAAAGAATGCATAAATTGGCAATTTTGCCGAACAGCTCATAAACGGTGTGAGGAGTATAGTCATTCTACGGTCTCTCTCACTTGGCAGTGTACGTGTCGCCATGACAGCTGGCACCGTACAGCCGAAGCCTATGAGCATTGGTACTATGCTTCGTCCTGAAAGTCCTATCTTACGAAGGAGCTTGTCCATGAAGAACGCAACCCTCGCTATGTATCCGCTGTCCTCCATGAGGGATAAGAAAAAGAACAGTGTCACGATAATCGGCAAAAAGCTTAATACGCTTCCAACACCCTGAAAGATGCCGTCTATTACCAGTCCGTGCAGCACCTCATTCACGCCTGCCGCTGTGAGTGCCTTATCCGTAAGCACAGTCAGTGCTCCTATGCCCTGCTCCAAAAGCCACTGAAGTCCTGCTCCGATTACGTTGAAGGTGAGATAAAATACCGCAAGCATTATCACTATAAAGCACGGTATTGCCGTGTATTTGCCTGTAAGAACACGGTCGATGCGCTCACTTCTGATACGCTCCCTGCTCTCCTTCGGTTTTACCACGGTGCTCTCACATATTTTCTCAATAAATGTAAAGCGCATATCCGCAATTGCAGCGCTTCTGTCAAGGCCTCGCTCCTTCTCCATCTGGACAATCAGATGCTCTATTGCCTCTTTCTCATTCTCATCAAGATGAAGCTGCTCTAATATAAGTGCATCTCCCTCGATAATTTTGGTAGCAGCAAAGCGAATCGGAACTCCGGCGAGCTTTGCATGATCCTCAATCAGGTGACTGACCGCGTGTATACATCTGTGCACGGCACCGCCAAAATCATTCTCATCACAGAAATCCTGTCTGCCCGGACGCTCCTGATACTTTGCAATGTGTATCGCATGGCGCACCAGCTCATCAACACCCTGATTCTTTGCGGCAGAAATCGGTACAACAGGCACTCCTAACAGTCCCTCGATTTTATTTACATCGATTGAGCCTGAGTTTGCCGTCACCTCATCCATCATATTTAGAGCGATAACCATCGGTATATCCATCTCAAGAAGCTGCATGGTCAGATACAGGTTTCTCTCGATATTTGTCGCATCTACGATATTTATTATGGCCTTTGGCTTGTTATCGAGCACAAAGTTTCTCGACACAATCTCCTCATTCGTATATGGGCTCATTGAGTAAATGCCCGGTAAATCTGTGATTGATGTATCCGGATGTTCTTTAATAGAGCCATCCTTTCTGTCCACCGTCACTCCCGGGAAATTGCCCACATGCTGGTTTGAGCCTGTAAGCTGGTTGAAAAGTGTTGTCTTGCCGCAGTTTTGGTTTCCCACAAGTGCATATGTGAGCTTCTCACCATCCGGAAGGGGATTGCCGCTGCCTTTCACATGGTATTTACCCTCCTCGCCAAGTCCGGGATGGGCTGTGTTGCTTATCTTTTTAGGGCCCTCATGCTTTCTTGAACGGCTGTCAATTAATTCTACCTCAATCTGTGCCGCATCATCAAGCCTCAATGTGAGCTCATAGCCGTGCACCTGAAGCTCCATCGGGTCTCCCATCGGTGCAAATTTGATTACTGTTACTTCGGCCTTTGGGATTACTCCCATATCCAGGAAATGCTGGCGCAGTGCGCCCTCACCGCCTACTGTAAGTATTCTGGCACTCTGTCCTATGCCAAGTTCTTTTAGTGTCATTTTATCGCTTCCTAGTGTATTTATTGATAATTTTTCTCAACTTATCACAAATATCTTACCACAAAGCGTGTGCCACTGCATTCATTTTTTTCATTTAATACATCTTTTTTACAATCCTCCACAAGGATATATCCATTGTCATGACGCACAATTGCTTCCGCGAGCGAAAGTCCTATGCCGATGCTGTCTGCCGGCTGTCCGCTGCCGCTGTAAAAACGCGTAAAAATATGCTTTTTGTCCTCATCACTTATGGCTTCTCCATCGTTTTGCACTGTTATCTCTGCATACATCTCATACCTGTAAAAGCCTATCCTTACCTCACTCTCTGCATGTTCCACTGCATTTTTTACTATGTTTGTAATGGCCTCACACTGCCAGTATGCATCAGCATGTATACAGGCATCCTTATCAGAGCCTTCATCTATAGACAGCCTTATGTCTCTCAAATCGCAAAGTGCCATCACATTGTCAGCTGCCTCAGACACAATTTCAGACAGCAGCGTATCCTTCTCATCAAACTCCACAACATCCGCTTCAAGCCTTGAAAGCTTTAAGATAGCCTGCACCATATGCGATATATTATCCACATCACGCTTTGCCCTGCGCATTATCCTGCTTCTGTTTTCAGGTGCCATATCAGGATTTCCTTCCAGATTTTCCAGATTTATCGAAAGTGATGTGAGCGGTGTCTTAAGCTGATGCGATATGTCAGAAAGCGCATCCTTTAGCAAAAGCTTGTCTGCCTTTGCATTTTCCGCAGACTCCCTCAAATAGATTGCTGTCTTGTAAAGCTCTCCCTTTAGTATAGAAATCTCTCCCTCTGTGCTATCTGCCATAACAAGTCTGTAGTCTCCCTGATTTATGCGGCGCAGATAATCCGCAGCCTGTCTGACCTGTCTTTTAAAGCTAAATCTTATAAGCACAATGTAAAGGCAAAAGCCCCCTGCAAAAAGCACAACAAGAAATATGTCTAGCCAAAGCGCTCCTTTAAGCGCTTTTTCATTTGACAAAACCACAGAATCCTTTTCCATATCAATGCCGTATTTTTTAAAGAGCGTCTCTGCGCTTTTTAAATTTGTATAATCACTATCGAAGCTGCTGTCATTTAGAATCGCGGCTACACTGCCATCTGATACATCGGGATATTTTTCATGAATAAGCGCACATAGCTTAGCCACTGTGATGTTATAGTTTTTCGTATATGCCCTGTACTGAAAAAAGACGGTAAAAGCCATAACCGTCACACATATACATGTATATATTATTGCAAAATACACAAAATGTTTTCTGTTCTCTAAATTATATTTCTTCTTTCTCATGCTTTCCCCCGGGAACTGTCTCTGTCGGCCGATACTGTTTAAAGAGCTTCATCTGAATCAACACGATACCCGATTCCCTTCACAGTCTTTATCACATCCTCACCAAGCTTTGCCCTGATGCGCTTCATATAGACAGTCACTGTATGGTCATAGACATCGTTGCCTGTTGCCTCCCAGATGCAGTCAAGCACGGCATTTCTGGACACAGCCTTGTCGTGATTGGTAAAAAGCAGATCAAGTATGCGGTTTTCAAGACTTGAAAGAGCAATCACCTGTCCAGCCCTTCTTGCTTCCTTTTTGTCCATGTCATAGCTTATGCTTCCTGCGTGTATGACAGATGAGCTGTCATCACTTTTCCTTCGTAAAAATACGCGGTTTACTCTCGCCACAAGCTCTCTTACTGAAAAAGGCTTTGTGATGTAATCCTCCGCTCCAAGCTCAAGTCCCTTTACTATATCATTTTCCTCATCCCTTGCGGTAAGAAAAATCACCGGTGTTTTTTCTTTTTCCAGCCTTTCGCTGTAAAAATCAAAGCCGTTCCCATCCGGAAGCGACACATCAAGCAGCACAAGGCCGGGATGCTCACTCAAAAGCGCCCCAGCCTCCTTTAAACTGCCTGCTGTCAAAAGCTCATATTCAGGTTCTGTAAAGGTATCACACAGTCCCTCTGTTATTCCTCTATTGTCCTCTATGAGAAGTATTTTTTTCATATCAGCTCCCGCATTTCCTACAGATTTTCATTTTTGATTGTCTCAATAATGTTATTGTGTCTAAGCTTCGTCATTGATAGTTTCATGATAGCATAAATCAGCATTATTACAACCACTATACACAATATAATTGCTTTATACGGCGGCTCATAAATGATTGCGTCATCCATCCTGTTCATCATAACACATAAGAGATAGCTTATTAAAATACCAAGCGGTACACCTATTACAAGTGCCTTTACAGATATAAACACACTCTCGAGCCTGACCATTCCAGCAAACTGCTTATCTGTCATTCCAATGCTTCTTAGTGTTGCAAACTCGCGGCTTCTAAGCTCCATTCCGGTGCTTAAGGTATTGATGATATTTGTGATTCCTATTAAGGCAATAACCACAATAAGTCCGTATGCAAATACTCCAAGCAGTGTAAAGAGAGACTTTTCATCGCGCATCTCCTTATCCAGATTGCTGACATAAAAACTAATCTGCGAATACTCAGGATTTTCTGCCGTCTCCTTTTCGAATGTATCCTGATATTCATCTGCATTTTCTGCAACCACATATGCCGAATATGACGCATGTCCCGGTTTGAACTCATTACCGCTCTTGCCGTCACCCCATAAGCTTTCAAAGCCTTTTTGGTTCATAAACAAAAGCGAGGTATTGCCGTAGCCCTTATAACCTGTTGGTACCTTGTCTGTGACACCTGCAATAGTTACATCCACAGTCTTTCTGACTCCGTTATTTATTGTTTCCTCGTCAACGTATCCACTGTTATCCTCTGTGCCGCTTTCAGTATCACCTTCCACTGCATTATTATCATCTGTGCTGCTTTCAGTATCGCCTTCTGCTGCATTGTCATCAGAAGAAGCATCATCATACACATTATAGCCACACTCGATTGTATCTCCTGCTTTATATTTGTACAGCTCCATCTCTTTTTTGACGTATTTTGAGCTATTCTCATTATACACATCAAATGTGCCTTTATTCACAAGAATTGCTCCTGTATCTGCATTTTTTATGCCTGCGTCGGACGCATACTTATCATACGATTTGTCATCCAAAACTGTGATTAAAAACTCTTGTGAGACATCCTCACTGTCATCATAAAGCTGCCCGCAATACTCTCCATATTCCTTTGTATACTCCGGCTTATCTACATCAAAATCATAGCCGGCTCCAACCAGATAATCCTCAGCTCCTTCAATGCCACTCAAAAGCTCAGAGAGCTTTTCAATATCAAGGTCCTTTTTACATGACATATTTATTCCGATATTGTAATCTGCTGATGCATATGACATCCCAACCCTGCTAAAGGCCATAGACATAAAGTATGATATCACAATAAAGGTTACTGAGCAGATGACAATAGATGTCACTGTGGTTCTGTACTTTTTATTGTTCCTCTTTATATTCTTATATGAGATAACGCCTCCGATACCCCAGATTCTGCCTATAATCGCCGGTGTCTTAATCTTTGATGACTTTATTTTAATCTCCTTTGTGTTTCTTATTGCTTCAAGCGGTGTAACCTTTGCAGCCCTTCTTGCACTGCCTGTTGCTGAGAAATAAATGGTTGCTATACTCAGTATCACAGCAAGAATAAGTGCAGGCAGTGATGTGTGAAAGCTCAAAGCAAAGTTAAGCCAGCCTGCTGACAGCGCATTCACCACCTTGACAAGTATGAGCGATGCCAAAATACCGCTCATGGTACCCACCGGAATACCAACCACTCCAAGCATTGCTGCCTCTGTCTTAACACTGCTTTTTATCTGGCGTCTCGTAGCACCCACGCTTGCAAGCATGCCATACTGCCTGATTTTTTCAGTGATTGATATGTTGAAGCTGTTTTTGATACAATACACTGATGTCAGTATGATTATCAAAGCCACAACAGTGGCCACTGTAAACAGTGCTTTAAATGTGCCGTCAATCGGGAAAACACACTCATAGCTTATAAGGTATCCATTCATATATATATCATATTTTGCATTTTCCATCTCTTTAAGAAACCTATCACTCTCCTCAGCAGACATTTCAACAGATGAATTATTCGCTTTCGCAAACAGCTTTTCATCCACACCAATTATATCAGCAGTCACAGCATCCTTGTTTCTTAAAGCCTTTTTAGTGTATCTGCTGTACACTGTGAGTGTAGTGTCAGCTTCGCTTGCCTCACTCTTTGTGCCATTATCAATTGCTGCCAGTTCATCAGAGTATGTGACAAATGTATATCCGGCGGCACTATAGTCCTCCATTCCATAGCCCGGTCTTTCCATGATGCCTACCACCTTGTAGTGCTTTGTCACAGTATCGGTAAGTGTCTCTGCCTCATTCTCATATGCGCTGTTTTCCGATATGACACCTTCGGTGTTTGAATCATATCGCTTTCCGACATCCAGTGTTATCTCATCTCCCACCTTTATGTCGATTCGTCCGTTTGTCTTTAAGTGCCTTGGAATGACTATCTCATCCTCATTTTTTGCCATGCGCCCCTCTATAAGTTTAAAGCAGCCTCTCTCAAAGCCGGCCTCATCTGTTGCCATGACATATGCATACGGCTTATCCTCATTCTTGCAGCCGTCTAGCTTTGCAAAGCCCATTCCCATTGTCTCAAATGTGCTTTCAATATTTCTGTTGTTTTTAAACTCCGAAAGCTCAGACATTTTCACATTCGAAAATTTCACATGAAAGTCGCCGCCCTTTTGCTTCTGGTATTCAATCATACTGTACTGAAAGCTTGACACAAGTGTGACAAGCGCCGACAAAAGCGCTGTTGCAAGAATTATTCCGACTATCGTGACAATAGTTCTTTTCCTGTTGAGCTTTAAGTTTTTTAATGTGAGTGTCTTCATCAAATTCATCTGATTTTACCATCCTCTATCATTATTGTGCGGTCAGCCGCCTTTGCAAGCTCCATATTGTGTGTAATCATAATGATTGTCTGGTTGAGCTCACGGTTTGAGGTCTTTAATAGATGCATAATCTCGTTGCTTGCCTTGGTATCCAGGTTTCCGGTCGGCTCATCAGCTAACACTATAGACGGTCTCGTAATCAGGGCTCTTCCTATAGATGTGCGCTGCTGCTGTCCTCCTGAGAGCTCATTTGGCAGATGAGTACGTCTCTCTGTAAGTCCAAGGCGCAAAAGCATGTCATCCATCTGTGCTTTTTCCACCTTTCTTCCATCAAGCTCCATCGGGATTGCCATGTTTTCCTCCACATTTAATATAGGTATCAGATTATAAAACTGATAAATGATGCCTACCTGTCTTCTTCTGAATATGGCAAGCTCATCATCATTCATTGCAAAAATATCAGTGCCGTTTATATACACCTTTCCGCTTGTTGGCCTGTCAACACCTCCAAGCAGATGAAGCAGTGTGGATTTTCCGGAGCCGCTCGCCCCGACAATTGCCACAAACTCTCCCTTTTCCACGCTCAATGACACATCGTCCAAAGCCTTGACCTGATTTTCTCCGGCTCCGTATATTTTTGATAAGTGTTCTACTCTAAGCAGTTCCATTTAATTCTCCTTTTCTTCTCTATGCATTTTTGTGCGCTATGCGGTCTGTCCTTTAAAGTGCAGCCGTCCCGCGATACAAGTGTATAATACATTATGTAAAGTTACAGGTAGGTTACTTTTAAAAAATATTACAGCATAATATAAAAACTCCGGTCAGAACAAAAAATTTTCTGTGCCGGAGCTTATATATTATATGTTTTATATCATATGTTTTATAATTATCTATGCCAATAATTATTTCTGCTTATATGAAGACAAAAAGTCTGCAAGCTTGCCTGTGGCATCCTTTAATATCTCTGTTCTAGGCAGATATACCACTCTGAAATGATCAGGCTTATCCCAGTTGAAGCCGCCGCCGTGGATGATGAGTATCTTCTTCTCACGAAGCAGATCGAGTGCAAACTGTTCATCGTTTGTAATGTTGAACCTTGCAGTATCAATCTTTGGGAATATGTAAAATGCTGCCTTTGGCTTTACTGCCGAAATTCCCGGTATATCGTTTAATGCCTTGTAGACGTACTCTCTCTGCTCATAGATTCGTCCGCCCGGCACAATATACTCGCCTACACTCTGATATCCGCCTAAAGCCGTCTGCACTATCGACTGCGCCGGAACATTCGAGCAAAGACGCATGTTTGAGAGCATGTTGAGACCCTCGATATAGTCCTTTCCGAGTGCCTTGTTGCCGCTTAAAACCATCCATCCGATACGATAGCCTGCTATCATATGTGACTTAGAAAGACCGCTGAAAGTCACACAGAAGAGGTCCGGTGCAAGCGACGCAATAGACACATGCTCATAGTCATCCATCACCAGCCTGTCATATATCTCATCCGAAAAAATCATGAGCTCGTGCTCTCTTGCCACATCAACTATCTGCTGCAGCACCTCCCTTGGATAGAGCGCTCCCGTAGGGTTGTTAGGGTTTATTATTACGATTGCCTTTGTCTTGTCTGTAATCTTCTTTTTGATATCCTCTATGTCCGGATACCACTCTGACTGCTCATCACAGATATAGTGTACTGCCGTGCCTCCCGCAAGTGTAACGCAGGCTGTCCAAAGCGGATAGTCCGGTGCCGGCACCAGCACCTCATCACCATTGTCAAGAAGTGCTGACATGCTTAAGTTTATAAGCTCGCTGACTCCGTTTCCGGTGTAGATATCCTCAACCGTCACATTAGGAAGCTTTTTGAGCTGTGCATATTGCATGATTGCTTTTCTTGCAGAAAAAAGTCCCTTGGAGTTGGAATCCCCCTCACAGTCCGTGAGCTGGCGAGACATATCATATATCACCTCATCAGGTGTCCTGAAGCCAAACGGCGCAGGATTTCCTATATTGAGCTTCAACACATTTGTGCCGTTTTCCTCCATGCGGGCCGCCTCATCCACCACCGGTCCTCTAACATCATAAAGCACATTATCTAATTTTCTGGATTTTCCAAATTCTCTCATCCTGACCATCTCCTTTTATTTTCGTAACATTTCCTGTATCCGTAATCATATCCTGCTAGCCTAAAAGCTCAAAAACAGCCTCAGCGTCAAATACCACCTGCTTTACCTTCTCAACCTCTATCTGATAAAGTGCATTTGCTGCCAGATGCTCTGCAGCCTGCTCGAGATCTCTTATGCCCGATGTGTTCTCGTGAAGCTTAATCACTGCATCAAGTCCGTCCTCTGTTAGAACGCACTCCTCCTCCTTCATTCCCATTCGCTCAAATACCTTGCGCAGGGCAAATCTCTGGAAGATGACCTTCTTCTCTTCATCGGTATAATCCGGAATATCAATCACTGCAAAACGTGACATAAGCGGTGCAGAAATCTGAGATTTATCATTGGCTGTTGCAATCGGATATACTCCGACGGTCGGCACCATACACTCCATATAGTTGTCTGTAAAGCCCAGATTGTCAAGCAGTGTCAAAAGTACATCTGCAGGATTTCCGTTGCCGTTTTTGCTTGAGGCCTTGTCGAGCTCATTGATGATAAATACAAGATTTGACTCTCCTGCCTGTGAAAATGCCTCCATAATGATTCCCGGCTTTGCGTTTGAATAGATTCTTGAGCTTCCTGTGAGCTGCTCTGCATCATTTATGGAGCTCATATCGAGTGTGGTCCATGGAAGCTTGAGTATACGTGCAACAGCATATGCAATCTGTGACTTTCCGGTTCCTGCCGGTCCACAGAGCAGCAGTCCGTAGGCAGGAAGTGTATGAGTCCTGTTTATCTGGATAATAGTCTCAATGATTCTCTGCTTCACACTCTCCATGCCATAGAGCTCCTCATCGAGTATGCGCCTTGCCTCCACAGGGTCAATTGCCTCAAAGTAATTTCCCTTCCACTGGATATTCATCATGATGGAAAGTGCTCTCTGCGCATGGCGTCTCTCCTCAGGTGATACCTCGCTTGAACGCGCAACTGCCAGATTTCTTCTGGCCCACAGCAGTATATTGTCAGGCAGTGTACGGCCTGCACAGGTCATGAAATCTGTGATGCTCTGTATACTGGTGAGCTTCATGCTGTCGCCCTCTTCCTCGTAATCATCGAGGTCAGGTTCATCCTCAGGCATGGTGCTGGCAAATAGCCTTTCCATCATATACTGCAGGAATCCGTCCTCTGCAGACAGCTTTGTGCCTCTGCCGAGAGCCACCTCCCTCACCCTGTATACTGCATATCCGTCAGGTGTATTGGCTCCTGAAAGCTGTACCTTTATGTGATTTTCGCCAAGCCACTTAAAAAGGCTAACGAAGCGGGAATCAATGCGCAGGATATCTGCACTGGTCACCCCATCACCATCCTCAAATTCAAAGGATGTACGCTTTATCGGATTTGTAAACATACCAAGCGCATGATGCGCCCATTCCTTTTGCTTATTGTCTATCACAACAATCGGTTTATCGGCCGATGCCTTTGTCTCTGTCGAATGAAATGTCTCATATGTACACTCCGGATGCTCGTTTGCTACCGGTGTATCGCTAAAATCAAATACTGGCATTTTTATTCCTCTCTTTTCGTAATTGTATTCTTCATCATACCCTGTCAAAGGCTATGTCCTGTACCACCTCGCCCGCGATGATAAGTCCTGCCACTGATGGTACAAATGCAAGGCTTCCGGGAATATCCCTGCGCTGCGTGCACTTGTGTTCGGCACCCGGCGGGCAGATGCAGTTGCTTCTGCAGCTTATAGACATATCCTCTATCGGTCTTGTAGGCTTCTCCTCAGAGTATACCACCTTGAGCTTTTTCACGCCACGTTTTTTAAGCTCACGGCGCATGACCTTTGCAAGAGGACACATGCTGGTCTTATATATATCAGCCACCTTAAATGCACTTGCATCCAGCTTATTTCCCGCTCCCATACTGCTTATGATAGGGACATTTTTCTCCTGTGCCTTCATGACAAGCGCAATCTTTGCTGTGACCGTATCAACCGCGTCAACTATATAATCATACTCTTCAAACGGAAATTCATCAGCATTTTCCGGCAAAAAGAAGCACCTGTGCGTCACGACACTTACATCAGGATTAATATCATGAATCCTCTCCTCCATCACATCTGTCTTGTATTTTCCTATGGTCTTTCGGGTTGCAATTATCTGCCTGTTTAGGTTTGTAAGACACACCTTGTCATCATCGATAAGGTCAATCGCTCCCACGCCGCTTCTGACTAGTGCCTCGCAGACATATCCGCCCACTCCTCCTATTCCAAATACTGCGACTCTTGCGCCCTTTAGCCTATCCATCGCCTCTTTTCCAAGCAAAAGCTGTGTTCTTGAAAACTGATTTAACATTTATTTCTCCTTTTCATCCCTGACCACGCCGACACCGGCAGAAATCAGGAGTCTTACTGTATCCTTAAGCATACTCCAGTCAGCCTTTGACAGCTCATCGGCAGCCTTTATCATCTCAATGAGCTGCTTAAATGACATCTGGTCAAGGTTCTCAAAATTGGAGTCCGATGCTATTGAAAAAAGCACATTTACAAACTGCTTTCGCTGCGCCTCATCCATGCTGCCTATCCAGTTTCTGAGTGTCTTGTCAAGGCGCACACTGTTTTTGTCCAGCCCATCCGCCTTTATGATACTTCCGCCCATTATCTCCCAGGAAAAAGCATCATGTTGCAGCGGCCCCGAATTATGGCTTCTTACCACCTCATAATTGTCCACATGCTCAAGCAATAAGCCAACAATAGACGACTGTGGCAGAAATGTCTCTATTCTGTCAAAAATTCTTTTGTAGCCTGCCGTATATATCATCTTGTGATTGAAGCCCGGCCCGTCAAAATTAAACACCTTAATAATGACATCCTGCACCTCTTTATCCACATGCATGGCGGCAAACACTGCCAGATTTCCACCCTTTGAGTGTCCGCCTATCCACAGCTTTCCTGTATTGATGCTTTTATTGTTGATATTTTCATCATCTAAAGCTTTATCATTTATGGCTTTTTCATTTATGCCCCTATCATCATTGCATATATATGCTGCCACCTGCTTTAAATATTTTTTCGCCTTGTTCTGTCCCGGTGTCTCATCGAGATAGCTTAGATTAAAGTTTTCCTTCCAGCCGACCACGGAATGGTCTGTACCACTGTAGGAAATGAAATATGTGCCGTCAGGCAGTTCTATCGTAACCGCAGAAAACTGCGACTCCTCTTTTTCACTTATATCGTATATATAATATCTCAAAATGCAGTCAGCATAGCGCCTTGAGTGCGCCAGCTTTTGAAGCAGCCTCGCGGAGTGGCGGAAAAGATTAGGCATCTGCTCAATCTCATCATCACTGTGATCCGCGCAGTAAAGGCTTGAAAGCTGTTTTATCGTAAGGTATGACTTCTTTGCATCCGGCATATATGGCTTCATCTGCACATAAATAAGCTGTGAAAAAATCAGTCCGTCCACCTCATTTACATGCACCTCATCAAAGCCTATATCTCCACGCCAGTCAATATAATCCATGATATCTGCCATACAATGCCCTCCTGAAATATATCTGTCTTATTCATCATAGTGATCTAGGAAGCTGTGCTTTATGCCATCCTTTTTATATGCTACAACCGTAGCCAGATTTACATTCTCCACACTCTTAAATATATTTGCCTCGACAAAAGGATTCACCTTTTTAAGATTAGCGATGAGCTGCTTTATCTCAACACGCTTTGAGCGGTTTTCCTCATTATTGCAGGTGGTACAGGTATCTGTAAACTTGCAGGCACACTGTATGAAATGCAGACCGTTGTAATCACGCCATGCCTTGATATCGTCCTCCCTGACCAGGTAAAGAGGCCTGATAAGCTCCATGCCCTCAAAGTTTGTGCTGTGAAGCTTAGGCATCATGGTCTGTACCTGTGCACCGTAGAGCATGCCCATGAGTATCGTCTCGATAACATCATCATAATGATGTCCGAGCGCAATTTTGTTGCAGCCCAGCTCCTTTGCAAATGCATACAGATGTCCTCTTCTCATCCTCGCACATAAATAGCATGGCGATTTTTCGATATCATATACAGCATCAAATATATCTGACTCAAAAATAGTGGCAGGGATGCCAAGGTTCCTGCAGTTTTCCTCTATGACATGCCTGTTTGCCTCATTGTAGCCCGGGTCCATGACTAGAAACTTCACATCAAAATCAAACTTGTTGTGATGCTTAAGCTCCTGAAAAAGCTTTGCCATGAGCATGGAATCCTTACCTCCCGAAATACACACCGCAATCTTATCCCCCGGCTTTACAAGCTCATAGGTGTTTATCGCCTTTGTAAACTTGCGCCAGATGGATTTCTTAAATTTCTTTCTGATGCTTTGCTCCACATCTGCCTTTATATCGCGCTCTGCCACCTCATCCTCTTTCATGGCATCAAGCAGCCAGCTTATATAGCCTCCCTTTAAGCTTGCCGCATCAAAACCTTTTTCTGTGAGATACTCTGCCACGTCCACACTCGTCTTACCACGACTGCAGACTATGACAAGCTTCTTATCATGTGGCACCCTCTCATCTGACTCTATTTCCTCTGCCTGAATATTGAGTGCTCCCTTTATGGCACCGTGCGCCACCTCTTCCTCACTTCTTATATCTATTATCTGATAGCTGTTACTATCCAGCTTTTTAACTTCTTCTATACTAAGCTGCATTTTATTTCTCCTATATTATTTCCGCAATGACTTTATTTCCTGAAATATCCTGTACTCATAATATGCCGTCACCACAAGGATGAGCCCTATCATAATGAGGCTGTATACATCGCGGATTGCTATTCCAAACGCATCACACACGCATGGCACCAAAAGCCCCGCAGTAAAAACAAGCTTTACAAACGTCAAAAGCCTGAGCGAATATTTTCTGATATTGCCCACACACAGCTCCGCTGCTATGTGATTTAGCTTTTCCGGATAATGCTGCAGCCATGTGATTGCAATGTATACAAGCAAAAGCACAAGTATATTGGCCACAAACTTAAATACCTGTATGTGATAGCACACTCCATAATAAATCTGTAAGCCTATATACGCAAGAGCTAAAATAGCATCTATTGCCTCAAGCACCGCCGAAGCAAAGGTCATATCTCTTTTTCTCATATAAATCTACTACCTTTCATTAACACCTTAAACACGTAAAAATAAGGTAAAACGATATTGTTTCTCTTTAAACTATCTAATTTTATCATATTATGGACTATCTTTCTAGAAAAATTGTGATATAATAATCAGGTTAAAGGAATTTTATTTAAAAATTAATAATACAACGAGGTTTAATCGAAAATGAGCAAATTAACAATACCAAAGAACTATTCTTCGGCACTGAATCTTCACGATACACAGCTTGCCATCAAAACTGTTAAGGATTTCTTCCAGGGCATGCTCGCACAGCGTCTTTCCCTGACACGTGTTTCAGCACCGCTTTTCGTTGATCCTACCACAGGCTTAAACGATAACTTAAACGGATATGAAAGACCTGTTACCTTCGGCATCCTTGAGCAGGGTGACAAGGAAGCAGAGGTCGTTCACTCTCTTGCCAAGTGGAAGAGATATGCATTAAAGAAATACGGATTTTCTCTCGGCGAGGGCATCTACACAGATATGAATGCCATAAGACGTGATGAGGAGACTGACAATATCCACTCTATATTTGTTGACCAGTGGGACTGGGAAAAGGTCATCCGCAAGGAGGACAGAAACTTAGATTTCCTTAAGGAAACAGTAAAGACAGTATACAAATGCCTGCGCAAGACCGAGCAGTACATGGCTATACAGTACGACTACATAGATTTGATTCTGCCAAAGGATATCACCTTTATCACCACATCAGAGCTTGAGGAAATGTTCCCGGACAATACTCCAAAGGAGCGCGAGTATTATTTTGCAAAGGCAAAGGGTGCAATCTGTGTAATGCAGATTGGTGACAAGCTTGCAAACGGAGAGCCTCACGACGGACGTGCCCCTGACTATGACGACTGGGCTTTAAACGCTGATATCATCGTATACTATCCTGTTCTTGATATCGCACTTGAGCTTTCATCAATGGGTATACGTGTAGATGAAAAAGCCCTAAAGGAGCAGCTTGACAAGGCCGGATGTCCTGAGCGTGCTAAGCTTCCATTCCAGAAGGCTATCCTCAACAAGGAGCTTCCGTACACTATCGGAGGCGGAATCGGACAGTCACGAATCTGTATGTTCTTCCTCAGAAAGGCTCATATCGGTGAGGTACAGAGCTCACTGTGGCCTGAAGAGACAATTAAGGCATGTGAGGATCATGGTATTCAATTGCTATAATCTGTATACCATACTTTACTGTTTGTTATTAGTCTGTATAAATTTAGTACACTATACTAATTAATTATTCCTGAACGTAACTAAAAACCTGCTGTGTCCATCATTCATGACACAGCAGGTTTTATTATCTCTTATTTTTTAGTTTTTCCATATGCATCACAAACATCAGCATAAATGCATGTGTTGCTGCTATTATCTACACAAACATCCTCCATGCAGCCCTGATCTGCGAACTCAGCCTCTCAAACTGCCAGTGGGTATTGCTCTTTATGATACTGTTTGGATCATTTATAGTAAAGCCCTCATCATCATAGCCTGTGATCACCATAAAATGTCCATTGTCTGTGAAATCTCCCGGACCGACATTTACGACTATCAGATTGCCCTCATCAAGCTTTTCCTTAAAAATATCCTCATTTACCTTTACGCTCTTAGCATTTACGCCGAAGTGCCTGCAGCCCTTGCTTATAAGATTCCATGCACTTCCGGAGCCATCCACACTGTAGCCGGCCTCCTTTGCATACTCTGCCACCGCAAGAGGGGACGCCTGTGCATCATGTGTCAGATATAATACAACCATCGAAAGTGCAGTCGGACCGCAGCCACTCGCCGCAAAATAATTGCCACTGTACTTTTCATAGCCCCATCTCTTATCCCACTGCTGCAAAAGAGGTACTGTATCCTGCGAGGCCTCTGCAGTCAGATCAATATCATGCTCTTTCGAGTGCTCCTTAGGATACTCATATATGAAGTCAATTGCCTCATCATTTCTCTTGGCAAGCTCCTTTAGCTGCCCCGGATACTTTGCACTGTGAAGTATCTCATCAAGCTTCGTTTCCTTGTCAGGCTCGCTGTCTTGCTCCGCAGCGTTTACATCAGCCTCTGAGCTGTTTTGATTTTTTTCTGAATCCATTTTAGATGCGGTAAGTGAATTATTATTCTTCTGCACATCAACATCTCTTGATTGCGTCTTATTATCAGCACCTACCACTGCATCAGCTACGGGAACTAAAAGCTGCATGCCACACGCCAGAAATGTTGTTATGATTATCGCTGCACAAAGAACTATTGCGCCTATTTTCATACGCCTGTCGCGGTGCCTTGCACGTTTTATGCTTCCCTGCCTTCTATGAGTTTTCTTATGTGTCTTTCCCATTGTTTTCCTCTTACTATTACAGCTTATCAACCTCATCCATCCAGATACGTCCGCACGCATCAGAAGGCATCCTTAGGTCTCCTCTCGGTGAGACCGCCACTGTTCCTACCTTTGGTCCATCCGGCAGACATGAGCGCTTGAACTGCTGTGCAAAAAATCTGCGATAGAAGTTCTTAAGCCATTTGAGAATAAACTCATCATCATATTTTCCTTCAAATGCTATCCTTGCAAGGCGGTAAACCTTGGCAGGAGCATATCCGCAGCGCAGCATATTGTAAAGGAAGAAGTCATGCAGCTCATAAGGGCCCACAAGATCCTCTGTCTTCTGTGAAATCTTACCGTTTTCAGGCGGTAAAAGCTCAGGAGAAACAGGTGTATCAAGCACATCAAGAAGTGTACTTTCCAGCAAATCGCTGCCGCAGGTATCTGCATAGTATTTTACCAGATGGCGCACCAGAGTCTTTGGAACCGAAGCATTTACAGCATACATGGACATATGGTCTCCGTTGTAGGTCGCCCAGCCGAGTGCCAGCTCTGACAAATCTCCTGTACCTATAACCATTCCGTTTTCCTTGTTTGCGATATCCATAAGTATCTGTGTGCGCTCGCGTGCCTGTCCATTCTCGTAGGTGACATCATGCACAGATGGATCCTGTCCGATATCCCTGAAATGTATATTTACAGCATCCTTTATATCCACCTCGATAAATGTAGCTCCAAGGCATTTAATGAGATTTACCGCATTGTCATATGTGCGGTCTGTTGTTCCAAAGCCCGGCATAGTAACTGCCGCTATATCCTTGTGATCCTTTCCCAAAAGGTCAAATGCTCTCACCGTGACAAGCAGTGCCAGTGTGGAGTCGAGTCCTCCTGAAATACCTATAACTGCTGTCTTGCAGTTGGTATGCTCTAATCTCTTTTTAAGCCCCATAGCCTGAATCATAAGAATCTCATCACAGCGTCTGTCCCTGTCTGTCTTATCTGCAGGAACAAAAGGAGCCGGATTTACATAGCGGCTAAGAATGGTATCCTTTACCTCAAGATCAAACTCAGCCCATCTGTGATCATCCTCGACAACAAATGTTGTCATCCTGCGCCTCTCAGTCTCTATTCTTTCCACATCAAACTCGCTGTATATAGTCTCATTTGTAAAGCGCTTTGACTCGGCAAGCACATTTCCGTTTTCACAGATGAGATTGTGTCCTGAGTAGACCACATCCTGTGTGGACTCACCGTCTCCCGCTGACGCATAAATATATCCACAGATTAATCTGGCAGACTGTCCGCTCACAAGCTCTCTCCTGTATATTGCCTTGCCTGTCACCTCATCTGATGCAGACAGATTTACAATCACAGTGGCACCCGACATCGCGTGTCTGATGCTCGGCGGGTTCGGAGTCCAAAGATCCTCACAAAGCTCCACCGCTATCTTAAGCTTTGGCAGCTGCTTGCAGCTAAAAATAAAATCAGTATCTACAGACACCTGCTGTCCATTTTTCAGTGTGACATATGTGCTTAAGTTTTCTCCCGATGCAAAATGCCTTGCCTCATAAAACTCATTGTAATTTGGCAGAAATGTCTTTGGCACCATGGCAAGCACCTCTCCGCGCGATACAACTGCCGCCATATTATAGAGCATGCCGTTTATCTCATATGGAAGCCCTATGAAAAATATGCCGTCAAGGCTCCTGCTGTAATCTGCTATCCCTATAAGCTCATCCTCTGCTGCAGCTATGAGCTTATCCTGCCAGAAAAGATCCTGACAGGTGTATCCGGTAATGCAAAGCTCCGGGAAAACAACCACCTTTGCCCCGTTATCAGTGCACTCCTTCATAAGAGCTTTAATAAGCTGTCCGTTGTATACAGTATCAGCTACCTTTACCTTTGGTGTCGCTGCAGCGACCTTTATATATCCGTCCTTCAATTAGCGCATCTCCTTCAACTCATCCACCGTAAACTCATATGCCTTATTACAGAACTGGCACTTTACCTCAATGCTCTCACCATCTGCGATAATGGAATCAAGATCCTTTTTACTTAATGTGGAAAGTGCTCTGCTCACACGCTCCTTTGAACAGTCACAGTGGAAGCGTGTCTCAGTCGTATCTGTGATTTCAAGCCCGAAATCCCCTAAAATTTCCTCAAGTATCTGCTCCGGAGTCAGCCCCCTGTCAAGCATCTGTGTCACCGAATCAATCTCTGTGATTTTCTTTTCAAGCCTGTCCACAACCTCATCCGGTGTAAACGGCATAAGCTGGATGATAAATCCACCGGCCTGCTTTACGCTCTGGTCCTTATCCACCAGCACGCCAAGACCAACCGCCGATGGAATCTGCTCAGATGTGGCAAAATAATAGGTCAGATCCTCAGCTATCTCACCTGTTTTAAGCTCACACTGACCTGAGTACGGCTCCTTTAAGCCCATATCCTTTATAACTGTGAGTATTCCAAGATCAAGCGCTCCACCCACATCGAGCTTGCCTGCCGCATTGAGTGGCAGCTCAACCTGTGGATTTATGGCAAAGCCCTTTACATTGCCGTGCGAATCTGCTGTGACGGTAAGTCCCTTTGCAGGTCCGCTGCACTGTATCTGAAGAGTTATGATATCCTTATCGCCCTTCATCATAGCTCCCATCATGGCTCCCGCAGAAAGAAGTCTGCCAAGTGCCGCCGTCATGACAGGTGTTGTCATGTGATCCTCTCTGGCGGTCTCCACCATCTCCCTTGATGTTACAGCAAATGCTCTGATATTAGCATCCGCCGCTGTTGCTCTTACTATATAATCTGACATAATTTACCTCTCATTATCTAATTCTATGCTTTATGTGCAATTACAGTGACCTTCTCACTGTCACACTTCACCTGATCGTCTGTGTACGCATCATACACCGCATCAAACACAAGTCCCGACTGCTCAAGAAGCTCCTTAAGCTCTGAAATCTCATAGCATCTCTGGAAATGAGTTTCCTCAAACTTCTTGTAGATGTCATCCTCATCCTCTGACTGCTCCTTTATAAAAAGTGTCAGGTCATACTCGTTTATTTTCTCATCGGCATCATAATAATTGTCCCATATAAAGCTGCCCTCATCACGGTTTTCAGCTATGGTATTATCAGCCATGAGCACCTCATATTTGTATGGAGTATTGATATCAAATATAAAAATGCCACCCTCTTTGAGACTTTCGCTCACGCAGAAAAAAACTGCCTGCAGATCCTCAGGCTCAAGAATGTAATTGATGCTGTCACATGCGCTTACGACGGCACTCACCTTTTCTCCCGGTTCAAACTCTCTCATATCCTGCATCAGATAAAGGATTCTGTCATCCTCTCTCTCAAGTGCCATATCAAGCATGTCAAAAGAATTGTCAATGCCTATCATATCATAGCCTGCATCTGCAAGAAGCGTGGTAAGCTTTCCCGTACCACAGCCTAAGTCCACGACATATCCACTGTCTATGCCATTTGCACGCAGTTTTTCGACAATATATCTGCTCCACACCTCATATGGCACATTGTCCATGAACATGTCATACACCCGGGCAAAACTCGTGTATGCTTCCATAATTACCTCATTTCGTGTTACAGACCCCCTGCTGCTTACATGCGAGCATGACGCATCAGCTTTTTTGTTCTCAGTGGTTCTGAATAGTTACTATTGATTATATAATAACAATTAAATGTCTCAAAATCAAGGTTGATATAAGGCACAAAAACCATTATACTAAGCATATGATTGATAATTACGAACACTACATAACAAAAAACATCAAAGCATTTTACAAAAGGCGTCTTTTCTCTCCGATTGTATACATCATTCTGCTTACCGTGCTATGGTTTGCATTTTCACTCGGAGATATTTTATCGCCCATACACATTGACGATTCTGTCAGCTTTGAAGCTGCATACAAGGATTCGGACAGATATGTAAAAACCACCCTTAAAAAGCTTTACTTTACCGGCTACACCATGAAGGACGGCAACGATATCAAGGGCTATTACTACTACTGCATGCGTGATAAGCACTGCTCTATTGTACTGCTTGCACCATCCACCTGTGAGGAGGGTCTGCCCTCTATCGACAAGCTCACGGTGGTCGGTAAAATCGTAAAGGGAAAGGGCACCTACACACAGTTTGTAAATAAACTGTCTAAGGATCTGAGTTGGGATTCCAAGGGACTCTCCGATACCATAACAGGCTACTATCTTAATGAGCCTGAGTACCATTTGAAAACTACTATTTTTATGTTTGTTTTTTATTTTGGCACTCTCATCTATGCTGTTATCAGCCTGATATTCTACATCCTGTGCATCAGGTTTCCTGTTTTGGCACCGGCATGTCAGAATCTTGTTGTATTTGGCAATCCGCACAAGCTGCTTGCCGAGGCTGAGGAGGAGCTTGCGACACTGCCACAGCTTGCCACCGAGGACATGTTTATCACAGAGCACTATTTTATCATGACCTCGCCTTATGGCAATGCCATCGTGCCTATCAAAGAGATTTTATGGATTTACAAATACTCTACCCTGCACAAGATTCTGTGGTATCATTTCAGCATCTCATATACACTGCATATTTCCGCAAATAAGCATCTGTATATTCATTGTCCGAAGAACACGAAGTCTGATATCGATGGTATCATCGATTATCTGGCTGAGGCTAATCATGATATTCTGGTTGGTTTCAGTGAGGAAAACAGATTGAAGGTGCAGGCTGTTCAGGGGAAGCCGCTGCATGTGGAGAGGCTACTTGCGTGGAAGAAGAAGAAATAAAGTGTTTCAGTTTATTGGCTTAAATGACGGGGCCTCGCAGGAGCACTGCTGCAAAATACGCTCATACTACGCGAATTTTACAGCAGTGTTCCTGCGAGGCTCCTGTTTGTTGCAGTGTCCAGAGATTTTTGCTATTTTTTAAAATCCCAAATAGATGCCTGTCCGCACCGCATATCTGCCACTAAACGAATACTGAATATTTACCAATTTCATTACCTGCTGCATTAACATTCATGGATTGAACCATAACAAGACCTAATGATAAAATTACTGAAAATATCCTCTTGCACATTTTTTTACTCATATAACTGCCTCCTTTGGTCTATTTTTTGCCTATCCCACACAAAACAAAACTCCTTAATTAAAAAACCTTTTTTTACTTCTACATATCCCATCACCTCATCATTCAAATAAAGTATCCATCTTTCATCCTGTTTCTTAATTATCAACTCCTGTAATTGACACATCTCATATGCATATTCATGTTTTTGGACAACCTCAAATAAAAAGCTCTCATTGATTTCCTTTCGTGTATAATATGTAGAAATATATGCCTCATCATTCTCTTCACTTCCCAATTCAACACAATCCCTATTATCACTTCCTAAAATGAAATAATACACTAATTTATCCATTGTAGAATTTACTTTCATCGCTGAACCCATCATCAGACAACCAATCAAAAAAATAATTGTCCAAAACAAATATATTCCCCAATAAGCAGCTTTGCTTTTGACAATATTCTTATCACGATGTCTCCCAAAGCACATAAGATGTGTTAATTGTCTTGGATAGAAAATAATCAAAAAAGCTGAAACAACTATATAACATATTTTCATTTTATTATCTCTCTCTTAATCAAAATTCCTAAATTGGATGTTTCCTGAAAAACACTTTATTCAGAACGATTTATTGTATCATTTGTAAACTCAACAATAATGTTCTTATTGGTGCTCAGTGTGATTCGGTGGTTGTTATTCATGGTAAAAGACTCCAATCTATAGGTTTTGTTACGTCTATTTTACCATATATTTTCTTCACCTGGTGGGTGAATAATGATATGAACAACAAAGTATCGCAAAAGCTTGAAATTATAGGATTTAAGGAGTCTGTGAAGAAATATACTACCATTTATTTCTTTATTTATTTTCTCTATTACATTTATGTTCTACCGGTCTTTTCGGTTGATGAAATATCCCCAAACAAAACGGAGGATCACCACTGGCTCTCTTAATCTCATTTCTTATCACCCTCTCCACAACCTTCAATACCTTTTTGTTAATTTTCTTCATTTCTCTTTACCTCCTGTTTTAATATTTTAGCTATCAGCAACAGAACCGCACATAATATAACAGCAACTGCCATATGGCAAACATACATCATATCGGCTCCGAGCAAAGTAAAAGTGTAAATAACACACACTTCAACTGCACACAAAATTCTTGCCGCCCTCTTTGATTCTGACAGTTCTACCGCATCCATATGTATGTTGGGATGATTAACAGTCCCTATAACTTCAACTATGCAAATTGCAACTAATAATAATCCAAAAACCAGCTGCGGATAGTCAACCAGAACCATACATAAACCTAAGACAAGCATATAAGTAACCACTGTACCCAAATAACATTGAAAAAAGGTATTCATATGATATCCGCCTGTTCTTTTTCTTAATGACAAAAAGAATAACAAAAAGAATGCTGTTGAAACTAATTTCTCAATCAGTACACTTATTAGCAAAATAGTTCCAATGGTTATAAATTTTTCCATTAACGAAACAAGCGTATAGACATAATATTCTTCCGCTTCCTTGTCAATCATTTTTTCCTCAGCCATTTGGTCAACCAACCCCATTGCCATCTTCTCAATCATATCAACGCCTCCTTCTACTGTAAGTATAACAATACACAATTTCTTAACAAGGTCTATTGCAGAAAGTGTACTTATTTTGCAGAAAACGACAAAAAAGTGATTTGTTCTCAGAAATCACTTTTCACTAGAGGAATCATAATGGAAAAATAAAACTCTCGTTCATCGTTTTGAATCACATAAGAGCCCCCGTACTTCCTTATTGTTTCAGCTATATTTTTTATTCCTATTCCATGTTCATCTGTATCCAGAATCTTTGTAGTCTGTATCTCTCCATTTTCATAAATAACAGCATTCTCATAAGTATTTTTCACCGATATAATCGCATTATTGTCCTCTATAACAATTTTCAATTTTATTATTTTATCCCCTCTGCACTTTTCACATGCTTCAATCGCATTGTTTAATAAATTGGACATAATAACCACAACATCCTCATCGCTAATATTCAAAGATGATAAATCATTAATTTTAAATACAAAAACAATACCTTTATCCCTTATTTCCTGATATTTAGTATTCAATACCGCATCCACAATCACATTATTTGTACAAATAAAATCCAATTCTTTACTAATTTGACCACTGATTTTATTTACAAAGCTTTCCAATGAATCATATTTCTTCTTTTTTATCAAAGAATCAATGCACATAATCTGATTTTTATATTCATGTGTCATTTTCTTTTGTTTATCAAAATTTTCAGAAATAGAACGATACATACCTATTTGGTTTTTAACCTGTATCCTATAAATACGTTCCTCCTGCAATTTATTTTCTCGTTTTAAAATATCATATATTAAATAAAATACAACTATGTTCATTCCCGCCAATCCACACGCTATAACAAAAAATAAATTCTCCTGGGCTTTATTTTTTATATCTTCAGACATTTTTATCATAGCTGTAATAACACATATTGTGAAAATAGGGAAAAAAATAAACCGAAGCCATTCTGTATCTGCCAGCATAGCCAAAGATTTTTTCTCCATATGATTTCTAATAATTAATACAGCAAAAAGTAACAATGCCTTTCCTAAAACAACGACCAATGAACCCTGTATAACATGTGATTTCCATACTTCTTCCATGTTATGAAAAATATAAATATTCATAAGTAACGCGAAATAATCCATCACGAGCAAAAGACTCTCAAATAATGCTGATAAAATCATCGCCTTACCAAAACTCAGTTTAAGATAAAGCAACATAAAGAATGTTATGAGAATAATTGAAAATACCTGCTTTACAATAAAATAGTCTCGAAAAATCATTGCAATAAAATAGCAAAGCACTGTCAATCCGATAACTATACTATAATTTTTCCAACAATTATTTTCCTCTCTTTTTATTCCAAATGCTTCAAAAAAAATTTTGCAGCATAATATTTCCAACATCATAATCAAAAGACTCTGAATGTAAACAAACATTTATACTTCACCTCTATAAGCGATAAACTTTTCTTCTACATATTTATATCTCGCTCTAGCTATATCTAATAGAATTCCATTATTCAGCAATACTCTGTATCTGCTTATATTTTTAATGAATTTCATATTAACCAGAAAGCTCTGATGTATCCGCAGAAAATCATTTCCGGCAAACTTATCATCTATTTCATTTAGCGTCCCTTGTAATGTATATTTTTGCAGACAATCCTCCATTACATGAAACTCCAATTTATGTAATTTACTCTCAATATACAATATGCGATTCAATGAAACTTTCCTTGTACCTTCGCAGAAATCAAATTCAGCCCAAGTAATCTTATAATCCATTTTTTCATGAATTGCATCCATGCACTCATAAACACTGGCAACCAGATTTTTATTGTCCTTTAAAATATATCTTACTGCATCTACCTTATATCCTTCTATCGTATAGTTTACAAAGGCTGTAACAAAAACAATAAACATATCCTTGCTGTTTTCCCGGATCTTTTTTGCTGTCATAATTCCATCCAGTTCATCCATGTTGATATCCAGAAAAACAATCTTATATTTTACCATTTCAATTCCCAGTTCAACAAATTCTTTTCCTGAACTAAAAGTATCAATTTCTAGCATTATTCCTCTGTCAGTCATATAACGTATAAGTATTTCCTTTAGGTCATCTCTAAAAATCTTTTCATCATCGCATATAGCAATTCTAAACATACGTTTTTCCCCCCTCTCTAAATTTTGCATATTTCCTCGTTTGGTTGGTTGTGTTTTTTTAATTTTGTACATATTTTTATATTTTGGCACCTTCCAACAAAAACTTTATTTACTTCCATATAAACATAGCTTATTTTCCCTCGTTCAATTAGAATAATATAAAACCATTTTACAGTCATATATTACTATTTCTCACCCGAACAATCAAATAAAAGGCAGAAATCGACCTATATTTGTAGAAAATGACCAAAATCAACATTTTGAACAGCTTAATCTTTCTTCTATTACCAAATTTGCATTAACATATGCCGGCATTACTACTGTCTCCGAACTTAAAGAATATAATTATATCTCTTTAGCAAATGTTCTTCCTCTTTCTTTCCTTATACGCCGGATATTCTTACCAATAAATATCTCATCTTGCTTTATTTTCTGTTCCATCCCTTTTCACCATGCCTATGAACCCATTTTGGTTCTTTTTGCATTATTTTATGCAATATGCATGATGAAAAGGGACTTGTTCTAGTCCATCTTGTTTCTTCCCTATAATATTTTAAAAAAGAGATTCGAAAAAGGGGCTGTCATGCTAAATCGTTAAAGCGACAGTCCCTTTAAATAACAAATGTTATAACAGTAAACACCTATTATCATTAACACTTTCTGTTTTGGTCTTTTGACATATTCCTGTGCCTATTAAATTACATCACTGTTGCAAGAATACCCCATAGAAAAAATGCATAATTTTCTTTGATAGTCTGTTATATCAAACATTTACTTTTTTCCAATATTTTCAATATAGACATTTTACTGCTGTGAAAGTTTATCTTCAAGCATTGATTTAGACACCGAAAACTCGAATGTATCCATATTACTATATGTTGTTATTTTCTCTGGATTATCATTCTCAACAATAAATTCAGGTCTAATATAGCTATCTTTATTCAAAGTGTACCGTCCAAAGACTGAACAGTTAATTCGATAACTGTCACCCAGAATACTGCCTTCATTTGTTTTCAGAAATAGAATAACAGTATCTCCAACATTTGAATGTTCCGCACCCATAAAAGTATGGTTAATTAGCAAATTTTCCATTTCTTCTTCTGTGTATTGTGACAAATCGGCATGTGCTTCAATTTGTTCCTTTTCATCGCTCAGCCGAGTATATCCTCCATCCTCATACACAGTGATGGTTTCCTGCACCTCGCCTTTATATGCTCTCTCCACATCAACGGTAAGCACAGAATAAGAACATCCATCAATATACACATATTCTATTTCTATAATATTTCCTTTTACAATGACATCTGATGAGTCACTATCAATAAATTCATCAATATTATAGTAAAGATTTTTTAACGCAGCTTCACTATTTACATCTGTAAAAATTTCATAACTAGAAATATCACTATAAAATAGGGAATTTTTATTTGAATATTCATTATTATTTTCTGCCAAAGTGGTTTCACTTTCAACAATTGCATCTTTAGTATTGCTTAAATCCTGAACACTTGCACCTTCTATCCTTCCACAACCAACCATTGACAATAATGCCATACACCCTAATATTCTAATACCAATTTTTTTCATTTTACTTCCTCCTACTTATATAAATAATTTATTCCACCTAAATCATTAGTTTGTGCTCTCGAGGTACTACTTGAATTATAAGCAATATCTGCCCTCATCAAAACATTACTAAAGTCTGAATGTGCCAACCCCATAACATGCCCCATTTCATGAGCTATAACAGCCAATCTTTTATTTTCACTTAAATCCGAAAAATCCGCATCTAATTGTATTTTTCCCCAAGCCCAATTGCTACTGAATGGATCAACCTCTGTACTTCCATTATACATAGTTGTTAACCCCCACCATTCATTAACAGTACTTACTTGATATATATCCATTCTACTACTTGATTGTGTTGTGGTTTTTGTATAAGAAATAGGGGTTGTTACTCCCATGCTACTAGTTGTATTTACCCATTCGCTCATTGCCGTATTAATATAAGATGCATAGCCGCTTGCACTTGATGTAATAAAGTAATGTTGTGTATCTTTTCCATAATTTCCCACACCATATGTCAATTTGTGCTGATTATATGTATTATACGCATACACAGTTGACACACTACACATGAACATAAAAAAGCTAAAACATAATGCAACTATAAATTTTTTTGTTCTCATAAAACTTTCTCCGCTTAATTTTCTTAATACATACAATTATAAAGCAACAAAATACTACTAAAATTTTTTATCTCACCTCCGTATTTTTTGACAACTATAATTGACAACAATTCAAGGGTCAATTGGCTTTGTAAATGGTGCCTTTTTTTGTAAAACCCAAAACCTTTATCCTCTAAAAAAGTATCGTGTTTAACATGTTGCAAATGAACAAATCATTATTTACTTGCGAGAATGTCATCCTATTGATATTAAATCAGTAACTGTATGTGACTGTTATTGTTGCCGTTACCGTTGATGCAGGATATAGTTTATTGGGATCATAGGTTTTGCCTAAATTTTCAATTTGAAGATACCAATCTCCTTTGGGATTTTCACACACAAAATCGGTTACATAATATGTCCTTGACTTTGTAGAAGGTGTCAACCTTGCTACTGTTCCTTCTGGACTCTCAATATAAAGGTCAAACGGATCTGTACCACTTGCTACATTTAAGTATACTTTCACCTGAGTGATTTTAGGATTGGTTCCTAAAACACTTCCTGAAGAAACTTTTGCTATTTGAGATACCCCACCATCTATCGCATTTAACTTTACAGTGGTCTTCGAAAATGAATTTGAAGCTGCTAATACCGGCATTGAAAACATTAAACATGCCATAAAACATACTGCAATTGATGTTAAAGCTCTCTTCTTAATAGTATTCATAAAAAATCCTCCTTAAGTCAAAACATAAATATTATCAAACAGAATGCTCTCCCGCAAAATGGATACTTTTTATATCATTCGTTCAAATGACTTTCTAATCAGTTGACTACCAGATTTTACTAATAAAGCATCAATGGATTTACTTGTAATTCTATCTAAAACTCCCGGCATGATAGGTTTTCCAGCCTCCCATTTAGGGTCTGCTACTTTTACGGCATCTGTGAATGCCTGCCAATACTGTCGCTCATACTCCTCTAATGTATACCCTGCTGCTAATCTGTCGTTTTTCTCAGTTTGCTGATACAACTTTTGATATATCTCTGATCTGTTTGTTGTATCGCCGTTATGCACCCCATTTTCCATAAAAAATTCTTTTTTAGTGCTTTCAAACATCTCATCCATAATGCTTTCTGAAATTGAAACAATTCTATTTTTGCTAGCACAATTTTTATCTGTAACGAGTAACCCCGCCAATCCTGTGCGTGGATTAATCCAGTCTCCATCTTTATCATATCGGCTCATTCGTTTCTTAATGGCTGAGATTGTAGTATATCCACCGCCACCATCTCTGGACATCTCACTCATAACAGCTCGATATTGTTTACTATTTATATCTATTCCAGCCGCTTTAAGTCTTTCCTTTGTTTCGTTACTATTGATAGGCATTCCAGACATTTGCTGAAATCTATTGCTAAACTCTCTTACTATAAGCATAATTTTCTCTCCTTGATAAATTACTCTGAAATCCATTTTCTTCTTTAACAAACGATTATACTCTTGTCAAATTAAATATCACTTTCTTCTTTAAATATATCAAATAAATTGTATTGTTCAATTGTTCTTGCAGAAAGTGACTCCTAATTGCAGAAAATGACACTCCAAATATAAAATTCCCTTGAATCAAACCAAAGTTCAATTCAAGGAATATCTTCTTATCGTTTCTTTCCAACCATAACAGGCATAGATTTTGCTGTCATACTCTCATTCATTGCTTTTATAGTGTTATAGGTATCATCTCATATATTATAATGATTCAGCTATAATTTAATGGGGCTGTAAAATAAGTCCCTAATTAAGAAACGCCAACTCCGGCAAATGTCGGTTTTGTTCTTTCTTTGTATGAATTTTTCTATTTTTGAACAGGTCTGCATCTTTGGGTATAAAAAATGGTGAATTTAATAAAGCTCAGCTAATCACGCTTGAGTTTTATTCAGCTTTCGTCTGTCGTTGCTTTTTTGTACATGGGAAATTTCATGTGTTTTTCCATGCCGTGTTCTTCGCAATAAAGATAATTATTGTAAGAACCGTATCCGGCATCAGCAACCTGATATTTCGGATAATGACCATATGTGCGATTGAATTTTTCCATCAATGGTACAAAGCATTGGATCTATGTCAATACATTGGACACAAAAAGTATATACCGGATCAGAAATATCGATCAATTTTGCGATTTCTAATGGTAATTTCAGCTGACGCATAGTATAATTACCATTAGTATAGTCTGTTAGTAGCATAATTAATTATACCAAAAAATCGCTCAGACCTCACGGCCTGGGCGATTTTTTTCTAGGGGAGTTTTTTTACAGCCCCATTGCTGTATCTTGACATAATTCCAACAGCTGCTAAGCCGCTTCGTACAGCGAATTTTGTAGCAAGTTCTCCTGCGAGGCTCCTGTTTTATACAGTGTCCAGAGATTTTTGCTATTTATCTCCTGTTGTTGACTTCCCTATCAAAACATGTTTCCCGCAAAACGCAAACGCATATTTATGAATCTTTTCCTCCGGAATTCCTCTTGCCTCCAACGTTGCAGCATACTTCTTATATTCAATCTGCTCCAGCCCGGCTTTCACTGTATCTTCCAGATCTTTCTCTGTTTCCGAATCCTGAACCTTGAACTCAATAATAAATGCATCATCGCACTTATCTCTTGGCTCCAACATCACATCGTATCTTCCGAATCCACTCTCCCGGTTCGAAGTCACAATATAACAATCCTCCAGTTCTACAATCAGCCCCAGAACAAATGGTACAGACGTCAGATTTACTACTATTTTCAATTTTTCTATCCTGCATCTCGTTTCAGAACTTTTTAGAACCAATCCAGAACCACGATACTATTATAGAACCAGAGTATATTTAGTCTTTCAATCTGCTTAACAGCATCTGATAATGCCGCTGTCCGATATGTCGTCCGGCACGTTGCAGACCATTCACGCATTCTCTGACTTCATCCGATGTCAGTTCGTGTTCCTCATAGGCTGCCATAAGAATCCCTATCGTCCCCATGATTCTAAGTCCCATCTGAGCTGATACATTTCTTCCCTTTGCTTCATCCATCAATAACAGATCTGCTTTTAATTCATCTGACAGGACAATCGCTTCACTCTCGCCCTGGTCAAGACCTGCCGCTCTTTTTAATATACTGGCTGATTCCGGATTATTGACAGGCTTCACTACGATAAATTTCTTCTGCCTAATCTCATCGGCTTCCAGCCGAAATCGTTCATCAACTGTCAGCTCATCAAATACTGCCTGCGGAATCAAAACATCGCCAAACAGTTTTTCCAGCAAATCTATACGATTGATTTTAAGAAGTGATATCAGCGGTGTTGTATCTGATACAACAATCATACCGCAGCCTCCTTCTTTTTGAGTTCTCTGAAAGTATTCAGTTCATCATCCAGATCATCCATCGTCATATCAAAATAGGAATATCCCAGCTTATCATACAGATCAATCAACTCGGATTTTCTGATTCCCAGAATTTCAGCCGCACGACCATGGGATATCGTCTGATTCAGTATATATGGATACAGCAACAGTGCATTTCGAGTAAGCTCTGTTTCCGGATTCATAGTTACCAGATATTTTGACATTCCTACCGGAACTTTAATAGTTACAGATTCTGTTGTTACCATAATATCACGTCCTTTCTGTTAGAAATCTATGTTCGTCTCTTTTCCTATATTATTATTATATCCATTATTTGGATTTTCTACAACTGATTTTTATCTGCTTTTATTCAAGTAATCTTCCTCGTCAAAATTGTGCGTATTGGAACTATTCTGGACGTGCTATGTTTTACAATGCACTACAAAAGAATGGGTTAATTTAGAACTGTACATATCCCATTTGTTGCATTGTCCTAAAGATTTGCTATTTTTATCTTGTTTTAATTATCAATTGCTTCGACAACCTCCTGTATATCATCAGCAGTGAGTTTTGTCAGCTTATCATATAAGTCAGCTTCAAGCTCATCATCCATATCACCATTTTGAACATTAATAATATAACCTCTGACTTCCATTCCAACCTTTACAAATTCATAATCTCCACAATTGTATTTTCTATCTAACCCATATATGATCCCACAATAATAAAACATCTGCGCAAAATTATCACTTTCCCTGCTTATTCCTTTAATATTATCCTGTAAAAATTTCTTTGCCTCCTGCAATTGTAAATCAATAGCTTCTTTGTCCAAAGAATTATTCTGCAGATTTTCTGCGTATTTTGATGCAAGATTATAGCCTTCTGTTTCAGACTTAAAAGTCTGATATTCTATGCTCTGTTGTACAGTACTAACTTTCATATTATTATCTTCTCTTGTATTTCCCAGGAAAAGAACTCCAGCCATAAAGTACATAATTATTATGATTATAAGAACAATTCCAAGAAAATACTTATTTATTTTCATTTTCCTCAACAATTTTTCCCTCCGCAATTTTTAATATCACATCACACACTTCCTTTAAATCTTCTTTATGATGAGTGGCTACAATAATCGTTGCACCTCTTGACTTCTCCTCTCTTATTATTTTATATATAAGCTGCACTGCATCTTCATCCAATGCATTTGTCGGTTCATCAAGCAATATAATTTTCTGATTTTCAAAAATTGCCTGTGCAATATTTAATCGCTGTTTCATTCCCAATGAAAATTTTTTTACTTTTTTATCAGAGTCGGGGTCCAGACCTACTCTTTCCAGAGAAAAGATTATATCTTTTTCATCAGCAATATTTTTTATCTTTGCAAGCATCTGAAGATTTCTCTTTGCGGAACATTCCGGCAGCAATTCCATATTTTCTATAACAATACCGGTCTCAGGTGGAAACTCAATTTTATCATGCAGCTTTTCCCCATCAATGAAAATACTTCCACTATCCAGATTTATCAAACCACTTATAGCTCTTAGCAGCATAGTCTTTCCTGAACCATTTTGCCCATATAAACCATAAACAAAACCACTTTTAAACGTATACGATACATTATCCAATACCGTATTTTCCTTTATCCTCTTTGTTACATTTTGTAATTGTATCATACTATATCATCTCCTCAGTAAATGTCTGTTTTCTTATATTTTATTATTGAAATAATATTTAAAATCACTAATAATATAATCACATATATAATTGAAGTTTCGTATCTCACATATATGTTTTTTTGATAAATTATCCCACTACGCGTTCCAAATAGCATATTGGGGAAAAGCATAACTCCAATCCGGCTTAAATCACGATTTATCAGTACGTTATTTCCAATTATCAGTGATACCACCAAAAAAATATTTACAAATATATTTGAAATACTGGCATCCATAAATAATTCAAGTAAAAATTGTAATTGTACCAATGCCCATACTCCAACAAAATATGTAACTATTACCTGTATTAATTTTATACTTGATAAATTATTCCATGTCCCATCACATATTAAAAAAATAATCGTCTGACCTATTACTATACAGGCTAATTTCGCTGCTGATAATATAGCATTTTTTAAGTATAACCTCTCTCTGCTATAAGATCTGATCAGCCAAAGCTTACCATATCCGGTTGTAATTTCTCTTGCATTACCCGAAAAGTAAAAAAGTACAAATGGTAATGGTATATATGCATATAAAATTTGCACTAAATTACTTGTTGGGTTGTCAAAAATAAAAAGTGTACTGGCAAATGGTAATTGATATACCTCATAGCCACTCATTTGTATTACAACTCTTTGCATAATAATCATGCATATGATCAATATTATGTTTAACCACTTATTTTTCATTTCTTAAAATATCCCTTTTTGCAAACGTTACTATTCCTGCTATGTACAGAACTATTGCCATTACTATATTTTTTGCAAGAATACACAAACAGCTTACAAACGATTTATTTCCTTCCAAAAAATTATATGCTACAGCAACATCTAAACCCGGTATCCAAAACTTAACGAGCCAAAATCTTATCAAAATGAATTGCACAAAATTAACTCCAAAAGCTCCTATAAGAGCAATAAGTTCATTTTGTAAACAATCTCTAAGTATTTTGTAAAAAAGACCTGTTGCGACAAAGAAAATCCAAATAACAACAAATTCCATAAGAGAATACAGTACAAATGGATATTTCTTAATTGTTGCACCATTAAAACTATATACCGTAAAAATATAATCAACTATCTGACGAACTGCCGAAAATATTGCCGCCATTACAATAATTATCCTGATCTGGCTATTATTATATTTTTCCCGCGTTTTATATCTAAGTAATATATATGTTTTTTCTTTGTCCAATGCATAGTATATTCCCAATAAGACAGGAATTGTATCTACAACCAATATTTCTTTAATTCCACAGAAATTACTGCCTGAATTGTGGATATTCAGGAAAATTACATCCTCCGTTATCCCCATCTGCCCTATTGAATTAAGCATAGGTACATTTGAAAAATAACAATCTATACTACACAATCCCACATATATTAAAGCGCATACTAAATATTTATACTTCAACAATTTTTTTCTCCCATATAATAGCTGTTATAATCACTAAAATGTAAAGTACTATACACCATATCGCCATTGGAACAATAACATTAAAATCATATTCCATAAACGGTTGAAAAATATGCATTGATGAATTTTTAAACAAAATTGGTATGAACCAGATTGCGAATGTCAACGCATATACCATCTTTCTTTCGTGTATAGATATTGCCAACGCAGCTCCCATCATTCCCAAAACACCGGCAAATATTGCCGTTATAAGAATGTAGACTATATTCGTTGTCAATGGATGTGTATAGCTTATTTCAAAAAGAAATGTTTTTATCATGACAAAACTGTTATATTTCAATGGTTCTGAATCAAACCGTGTTTTAGTTCCCCCATTAAATACTATTTGTGAAAGTATAAGATTTAATCCCAGTCCTACAAATACAATTGCAAATGAGACAATAAAGGCTGATTTCATTTTTTGTAAAATATATTTATTTTTTCCCATTTTACATATCAATATATTCTTATATCCTGTAATATAATCAACAATACTCTCTTCTCCCACTATTACAAGCAAATATAATGGCAAAAACCACAGATAAATCATTTGAAATATGTGTCCTTGTGAATAGCATGATAAAAATGTGACATATAACGGATAGGGTTTCCCCATTTCTCCATTAATTTTAATAATATCCTGATAATAAATCTGTACAATATCCAAAATTGGAATTACGAGCATAAAAATTATCATTCCTATACTTTTTTTATCACTTATAATTCTGTTTAATTGCTGTCTCATTTTTTCCTTTCCTTGTGTTTTTTACTACCGCATTGTTACCATAGACGTCTATGCTTATATAGTATCTCATATTTCTGAAAATTCGACTTAATTTATTATGAAAATTTCTGAATTTTTCATTGTCATGTACATCCAAGCTTCAGATTTCTTCAGAATTTTTCAGATTTTATTAAGCGCATATTGTGTTTTTATGTGCTATTATATTTATATCACTTTTGTTTTTACAATAAATCTTATTCATTTATATAAGGAGCAGCTTGTATGGATAAACTACTCATTATCGAGGATGACGAAACAATCAGAAATGCACTTAGAATTTTGCTTGAAAATCAAGGTTACTTCATCGAAGAAGCGCATGACGGTGAAGAAGGGCTCCAAAAATTTGACTCAACCTTTGATCTGCTGATTATTGACATAATGATGCCAAATATTTCCGGCATCGATGTATGCCGCAAAATCAGGGAAAAATCATATGTTCCGATTCTCTTTTTGACAGCCAAATCTCTTGAAACCGATAAAATGGAAGCCCTTTCCGCCGGAGGGGACGATTATCTTGTAAAACCATTCTCCTACGTGGAGCTGATAGCGCGTATTCAGGCTCTTATAAGAAGATGTCGCGTCTACGACAATGCAGATGCATCAGACACCACCGCTTCATCCACTATTGAACGATGTGGCTTAACCTTAGACACAAAATGCAACAATGTCAGTTACGATGGCAGACAGCTTGCTCTCACGGATAAAGAATATCAGATTCTTCTGCTGTTAATTTCTCATCCGACAAAGACATTTTCAACACAGAATATATTTGAAAGCGTCTGGAATGAACCGTATACACAGTTTTCCAATAACACTATTATGGTTCATATTAAAAATCTGCGCAATAAGCTTGAAGCCGGCTGTGGCTGTGCCCACCTGATTAAAACAGTGTGGGGAAAGGGATATAAATTTGAAGAATAAATTTAACGGATATAAGGAATACATAAGCAGCTTATTGATTTCATTTTTAATAGCTTTGTTGATTTCAATTACTGTATTTACAGCTATATACCTTTGCGGGGAAAAAATAATAAATGAATATGTAAACTCCGACAGCTATATTTACAATACACAAGCTGCGTATATTACAGACTTTCAAAAATATGTGTCTGACAATAAGGTTTCGTCAAACGATTTTAAAAGCATTGATACATGGATTCAAAGAGAAAAGCCCGAATTTTTTCTCATATCCATTGATAATGAAACACATTACGTTTCAACAGAATTTTTATGTCTCAAAAAGCCCCAAAATCTATCATTATATAATCAGAAAATATCTGTTTATCTTACAGCGTTAAACTTTAGTGACAGGACAGCTAAAATTTTTATATATAATAACTATCAGGAAAAATATCTCAAAGCTTTGCTTATTTGTGATGCTCTCTTCACTTTAATTACAGCAATAATGATTTTGTTTTTCATTTTCAGGCATATTCTCACACAAATACATGGCACTTTAAACATTGTCGAGCAGTCTGAAACCGAATTGATCAATGAAAAGAATATGCTGATACGAAGCATGGCACACGATATCCGCACTCCTCTCGCAGGGCTGCAATCATACGCAGAAATTATCAAAATGGAAAATGAAAAGGGTGCGATTCCCACTGAACACATAGATGTGATTTTCAATAAAATATGCGAAATAAAAGGCCTTACCGACCAGCTTTTTGACTATTCACTTGCCTGCAATGAAGAAGCTCTTGAGCTTGACGCTCCTTGCAATATGGAAAGTGCAATAGGTGACTATCTCTCTGAGATGGCTTTTATCCTCCGTAAAAACAGCTTTTCACTTGATATAGAAAAGCTCATATGGAAGGATTTCAAAATCACTGTAAACTCAAACTTTCTCGGACGGATTTTTAACAATATTACAAACAATATATGCAAATATGCAGATATCAAAGCTCCTGTCTGCATAAGCTCTATCTACCGGAGTAAAGATGCAGGTATCGAGATAACAAACCATATCTCAGATAAAAGCTCTCTGTTTAATACCACCGGCATGGGTATCAGAAATATTACCCTTATGATGAAGCAGATGAATGGGCGGGCTATTGTTTCACATAATAATACCGAGTTTCGCATTACTCTTTGGTTTTCACGCGCATAAAAACAATCCGCTACACCAAAATCTGGCATAGCGGATTGATTTATATACATCTATCTATTTTTATTTATCAAGCAAATCTGTGTAGAAATCTGCGTAATGTGTCTCACCTGACTTGATGTAGTCAATGGCTGCTGATGGATGCTGATTTAAGCGTCCTGTGAGCAGGTATGGAATATCGTAGCCCCATACAGCACCGCTCTCCTTGAGCGGAAGCATATGCTCTTCAATGAATTTGAGTACAGGGAATACGTTGTATTTTGGATTTTTGAGGAAGCTGAGTAAAAGCTCCATCGCACAGTTTCCTGCGCCTCGTCCCATGCCCATCATTGTTGCATCCAACAGGCTGACTCCCCGGGCTGCTGCCTCTATGGTGTTTGCAAATGCAAGCTGCTGATTATTGTGTGCGTGCATTCCTACGAACTTTCCGTTTGCCTCAGCAATTTCTGTGTATTTATCGGCAGTGCGGCGAATCTGCTCAGGGTAGAGAGCTCCGTAGCTGTCTACGATGTATATGCCGTCTGCAGAGCTCTTGGCAACCATGTCAAGTGCCTGATCAAGGTCTGATTCCTGTGTATTTGAGATGGCCATGATGTTGCAGGTTACCTCGTAGCCCTTGGACTTGGCATCCTCAATCATCTCGATTGCTGCAGGCATCTGATGTACATATGTAGCCACACGCACCATGTCAATCACACTGTCCTCGCGAGGGAGAATATCCTTCTTGTAGTCACATCTGCCGACATCCGCCATGACAGAAATCTTCATATCAGAGTTGTTGTCCCCGACTATCTCACGGATAGCTGCCTCATCACAGAACTTCCATTTGCCGAATTTATTTACATCAAAAAGCTCCTTAGATGCTTTATAACCAAACTCCATATAGTCGATGCCTGCCTTTACGTTTGCACGATAAAGAGCATTGATAAAATCATCTGTAAACATAAAGTTGTTTACCAGTCCTCCATCCCTAATGGTAGCGTCAAGCACGCGGATATCAGGGCGTGCTGTCATTAAATCACCTTTCTGAGCCATTTTTGTTTCCTCCAAGTATAAATATTATTGTAACAAATATAAATATTACTGTAGCTTGATGTTACAATTTAAAGTTTTAATGCTTCAACGCTTTAAAGCATATAAGTATAATAACACAATTATTTAAAATTGCAAGTAAAACTTTACTTTTTTTTGTCAGACTAATATAATGAATGAGGTTGTAATACAATATCAAAGGAGGACTATATGATTTCTTATTTGACTTCGGCAGATATGTCGATAATAGCTTTCATCGGAGTGATTTTTGCATTCGCACTCACATGTATTGCTATTGCAAAATTAAATAAATTTTTACCAAAGGACCTCGGCAGACAGTTTGCTGTGGACGGAAAACTTTCAGCCGGGAAGCCGAGAGGAGCCGGTATTATCTTTATATTCACATTTGTAATATCGGCAGTGCTTTTCTCACAAATCAATGCGGAGATTGCCATTTATCTTGTGCTTATAGTTATTGAGATGCTCACAGGCTACTTTGACGATGCGGCAGAAAAGCCATGGGGCGAGTATTTAAAAGGCGCACTTGATTTTGCGGTTGCAATTGTTGTGGCAGTTGTGTATCTGCATTTCAACTCAAGCACAATCACCTTTGCCATATTTGGCGGCTCTGTAAATATTCCACCTGTTGTGTTTGGAATACTCACAGTCATCTTAGTCTGGGTATCAATCAATGTCACAAACTGTTCAGACGGTGTTGATGGTCTTTCCGGAACACTTACCATCATTACCATAATGACCTTCTTCGTGCTTGATTCAGTGCTTAAAATAGCTGACAGCTTCAACTATTGTATTTTATTATTTGCGGTATGTCTGCTCGGATATCTGTGGTACAATGCCACACCAAGCAAGCTTTTGATGGGTGATGCGGGCTCAAGAGCCATGGGTATATTCATAGCTATTTGTGCGCTTAAATCACAAAGCCCATTCATCTACATACTGGCAGGTCTCGTGCTAATCATCGATGGTGGACTTGGACTCGTAAAGGTTTCTCTTCTTAGATTTTTGAAGATACATATTTTAAAGAATACCACAACTCCTATCCATGACCACGTCAGAAAGAAGCTCGGCTGGTCAAATGCACAGGTCGTTTTCAGATTTGCAATTATCCAGATTGTTGTGTCACTCGCGACGGTTTATCTGGCGATGATTTAACAGTTTTAAAACCATATAAAGCAAAAGCCGGAGTCTGACAATTTGTCGGCTCCGGCTTTTACTATTTACTGTGTGGACTCCTTTAACACTACCTCATACGGCAGAAGTGTCCTGTTCTCAGTCTCTTCACCCTCTATCTGTCTGAGCAGATTCTTGCAGGCTCTTGCTCCAAGCTCCTTTGAATCAAATGAAAGCGATGTAATGGACGGCACATTATTTTCCAGCACTGAGCTGTTGTAAAATGAAGCCACCTTCACCTGCTGCGGCACCTTTATATGCCTTTCGCGGAGTCGTCTCATGGCCTGCGCACAGACTGCATCATCCATACACAGCAGACAGTCGCAGCCTCTGTCAATTGCATCATCTACAGCCTTTTCGACATATGCTTTTCCTTCAAGGTTTAAAAATACAAGATTGTCATTTATTTTCTTCCCAAACTGCTCATGGGCATCCACTACGCCTGCGTATCTGGTCTGATTTACAACAATATCCTCGCTTCCACCGAGAAGCGCCATATTTTTCATGCCACGCATGAGCATAATTGATGTCAGCTCCCTGCAGGCACTTTTATGGTCATGGTCAATCTGCTTTACATCCTTATATTTGCATGAGCCAGCTGTGACAAACGGTATCCTGCGCTCCTGCAAGAATGTCACCTGTGGATCATCTACCATCGTGCGAAGCAGCACCACTCCATCCACCTTATGATTCTGTATGATACGCCTAAGCCCCGCCATATCATTGCCTGAACCTATACAAAGTAAAAGGTCGTATTCCATCATACCTGCTATCTCCTGAATTCCCATTATAGCTTCCTGGAAAAATGGCAGATCGACAAGTGCATAATCCCCCGGCATCACCACACATATATTAAATGTCTTTGACTGTGCAAGCCCTCTGGCTATTACATTAGGTTTATAATCATGCTCCTGTATATATTCAAGCACTCTTTTTCTTGTTGCAGCGCCTATCCTGCCCTTTCCCGATATAGCCCTGCTTACTGTTGTCTTTGAAACGCCAAGTGCCTCTGCTACATCTGATATAGTGATATTGTTACTCATTCTGCCCCCTCTTTCATCTGAATGTGATTAATCACTGAACAACTTTTATTTGTTGCGCAACTCTATTGTTTTTCATTATAACCTATCTTCATACGCTTGTCATCCCAGACATGCAATTTTTTGCGCAACTGACTCATTCTTCCACGCATATTCGCTCAACATTTTGTTTTCCGATGATTTAATGTTTACACCATTCATTTACTAACGTATATTTATATTATGATTAAAGGGTCAAAAGGTATCATTGATGTATACCTTGTATAACTATTGGAGGTACATATAAATGAATTTTAACGAAATATTATATGGCGTGGCATATTACGACGAATATATGCCTTACGACCGCATAGAAACAGATTTTAAGATGATACGCGATGCCGGCATGAATGTTATCAGGATTGCCGAATCCACCTGGAGCACATGGGAGCCTGAGGAGGGAGTATTTGATTTTACACACCTGCACCGTATGCTTGACTGCGCAACAAAATATGAGCTGAAGGTCATTGTCGGAACACCTACATATGCTATTCCATCATGGCTTGCAAAAAAATATCCCGATATTCTTGCAGTGACACATAACGGCAAAGAGCTCTACGGCCACCGCCAGAACATGGATATCACAAACCCTGACTATCTGCACCATGCACAGATTATCATTGAAAAGCTCATGGAGCAGGTAAAGGACTACGACTGCGTGATCGGCTTCCAGCTCGACAATGAGACAAAGCCTTATGACACCTGTTCCAAATACGCTCAGGCTAAATTCGTAGAATATCTGAAAAATGAATTTCCTGACATTGACGGGTTCAACAGGGAGTTTGGACTTGATTACTGGAGCAACCGTGTGGATGACTGGGATGCCTTTCCTGATATCCGAGGCACCATAAATATGAGTCTTGATGCGGAATACAAAAAATTCCAGAGAAAGCTCGTGACAGACTTTTTTGCCTGGCAGGCCGATATCGTCAAAAAATACAAGAGAGATGACCAGTTCATCACTCACAATTTCGACTTCGAATGGCACGATTACTCTTACGGCATGCAGCCGGAGGTCAATCAGTACGAGGCTGCCAAGTGTATGGATATCGCAGGCTGCGATATATATCACCCTTCCCAGAGCAGTCTGAGCGGCCGCGAGATTACCGCCTGTGGCAATATTGCAAGAGGCATAAAAGGTGATAATTATCTGGTACTTGAGACCGAGGCTGCCGGAAATCACCCATGGCTTCCTTATCCGGGACAACTGCGCCTGCAGGCCATAAGCCACATTGCAAACGGTGCATGCATGGTTGAATACTGGCACTGGCATTCTATCCACAATGCCATAGAAAGCTACTGGAAGGGCGTGCTCTCCCACGACCTTAGACCGAACCGGCTTTATAAGGAGTGCAGTGTCATCGGAAACGAACTAAAAAAATACGGACACAGACTGGTCAATTTGAAAAAGACAAACAGGTTTGCGGTTATTGCTGACAACGCCTCTCTTACAGGGCTTAATGAATTTAAGCTGAACAACGAAAGCGACTCCAATTACAATACCGTTTTCAGATGGCTTTGCGATGCCCTGTATCTGATGAACATTGAGTACGACGTGATTCCAGCCGAACCGGCACTTTTTGCTTCATATGAAAATATCCTTGTGCCTGCACTCTATAGCGCAACAGATGAGGTACTCAATGCCTTAAATGAATTTGTTGCAAACGGCGGCAATATGGTGGTGACGTTTAAATCTGCTTTTTCGGATGAACACCTTAAAATACGCCATGACGTACAGCCTTATATTATAAACAAGTCTCTCGGCATACAGTACGATGAGTTCACCCTGCCTGACGATGTCACCGTAACCTGTGGCGGCAAATCGTCAAAAGCGCGTGACTGGATGGAGATGGTCGACTGCATCACCGCCACTCCTGTTGCTATGTATGAGCACAAACACTGGGGAGTACACGCAGCTATCACAGAAAACTCTTATGGCAAAGGACGCGCCATGTATCTTGCCACACTTTTTGGTGAGGACACGCTGATAGAAGCCCTAAAGCTTTTCTTCGGCGAGCAAAAAAATGAATTTGATGCTTCTTATCCCGTTGTCATAAAGCGCGGTACCAATATGCAGGGAGAAAAAATCATTTATCTGCTTAACTACTCGGATGATGAGCAGACTGTTACCTGCTATGCAGACGGTCTCAAGAAGCTTTGCGATGACAGTACTGTATCAGCAGGCGATTGTATAGCTCTTGCACCATGGGATTTTAGCATTCTTTATGCAGATTAGCCCACAGGTTATATCCTATGCTTTTTGCTGCAGATAAATATTTCACAAAAAGCTCATTATATAAGGTCTTAATTATTAATTTTTTCATAAAATTTATTAAGTCTTTTGTTTTGGTGTTGTTTGAATTATTTTTCAGTGTTATAATTTCAAGCGGATTAAAAAGGTGGTTTTATGAAGAAAATACAGAATAAGCTTATAGAGCTTTTCAACCGCTACAAGCATGTGTGGATTTTATCATACTTTATCATATATCTGACCTGGTTTGGATATTTAGAACGCACTGTTACCACACATTATCACTTGATTCATCTTCCGATAGATGATTATATACCGTTTTGTGAATACTTTGTTATTCCTTATATCATGTGGTTTGGCTATGTGGCCTTTGGAATTGCTTTCACGGCATTACATGACAAAAAAGAATTTTACAGACTGTGTGCGTTTTTATATACCGGTATGACCGTATTTTTGGTTATATCAACGCTCTACCCGAATGGTCACAATTTAAGGCCTTATTATTTCACGCACCACAATATGTTTACAGCGCTTTGCGAGTGGCTTTACTCCACTGACACACCGACGAACCTGTTTCCGAGCATTCACGTATACAATTCGCTCGGCATTCATTTTGCGGTGATGCACAGCAGCTATTTCAAGGATAAAAAGCACGTTCAGCATGCATCATTAGTGCTTTGTGTTCTGATTATACTGTCTACCATGTTTATCAAACAGCACTCAGTATTTGACGTTTCTACAGCCTTTATGCTTGCTTTTGTAATGTACAATGTGGTCTACATCAAAAACTGGATGCATCTGCCACAGAAGAGCGGAAGCTTCCAGGATGCGGCAAACAGCAAGGTTCGTGTTTGATTTAATGATTGCAGCTTTCAACTCAAAAAGACATCAGCCGGAATTTACACCGGTTGATGTCTTTTTATATTTCACTCATAAGAATGCATGACTCTCACAGTCTGCATATCTGTCCTGTTATCTCACTCTCTCCCTGCTGTAGTCGAGCACCTTGTCCACAGTTGATTTTATTTCTACTGAATTTTTCCTCTGAGTCGAAATTTCTGCATATGCATCCTCTATCTGCAGCTTATTGCGCTCCTCAAACTTGATAATCTCCTCCTGTGTATTGCGGATTGACACAATCTGCTGTCTGCACGCTTCTATCATGTCAACTGAAATCTCATCACACTGTGAAAACACATGATTGAGCTCCACTCCCTGCTTCATGAGCTTTGTCGTGGCAACATTGTTGTCCTTTAGAAGCCCTACAAGGTGGCTCACCTGCTCTTTAAGTGCACTAATCTCAGCTTTTGCCTCAGAAAGCTCCTGTTTAACAGCATCAATTGCACTGTCATATGAAACAGATGCCTCCCTTATGCTCTCAGCAGCCTCTACGAACAGCTTTCCCTGCTCTCCCAGCATGCCCGCCTCTATAGCAGCATTCAGCGAGAGAACACTCATCTGCTTATTCTGCTCCTTCATCTGCGCAGCTATATCCGCACAGCTATCCACATGCTCCTCAAGCCTGTCCGATGTCTCTGACAAGCTCTTAGCCGGAGCTGTAAAATGCTTATTGTTTTCGACAAGCGCACATGTATCCTCATGCTGTGTGGCAATTGCCTTTGCTGCACTCTCAAGGCTTGTAAGATTGTCCGCAGCCGCCTTTACACACTCTGTAAAGCTGTCGTTTAAGGCTGATATGGCATCCATGCTGTCCTTTGAAAATTCCACCACATTATTTGCATTATCATTCAGCTGCTTAAGAGATGACTCCTCAAGCTGTCTTGATTTCTCCAGCTCATCAAAATCAGCCTCTATAAGCTTTGACTTTGCATTTACGTTCTCGAAAAATCCCCTGTCATTATCCAATTGTTCCTTCATATACGCTAATTCCTCAGCGGATATTTTTGCTCTGTTCCCAAACACTGATCTATTCTGCCACTCAAAATGTGTTCAAATATACTCAAACACATCGAGAAATTAAAGTCCTTGCGGATACTTCTTACTGCTTCGATGTGTATGCTTTGGCGATTGTAAACAATACGCTACTCACAAGTTCGTGTACACTCCACAGTCGTAAATTCCTGCGATAGCCCGCAGTACATACTTACGTTT
>ENA-ORMO01000148-ORMO01000148.1-human-gut-metagenome-genome-assembly--contig:-NODE-148-length-100005-cov-21.468364_pt1 | contig 100005 bp, 98 predicted proteins | sample MGYA00242106_ERZ509001 | MGnify/ENA primary metagenome ERZ509001 (study PRJEB26280, sample SAMEA2338736) | human gut metagenome | biome: human gut; feature: human-associated habitat; material...
TGGAAGAAAAGAAAATTGATTGGGAACAGAGGCGTTATGAAATAGCGAAAGCTGCCATGCAAGGATTTTGCAGCAATCCACATGAACAGGTAATGAGTGCTAGTTTAAATATTACAGCAGAATGGAGTCTTGGTTTCGCTGATGCGCTAATAAAGAAATTAAAAGGAGAATAAAATTATGACCGAAGAACTTGTAACATTAGAAACTGCGAAGTTGCTGAAAGAGAAAGGGATGTTTACAGATATAGAATTTCCTCCGCAATCCATTGCCCAAAAGTGGCTACGTGAAACCAAGAACCTGCATATCACTATATATAATAGTGCTTCCGGCTACACATACGATATATCTAAAGCGGATATGGGAACGGTACTTTATTGTTTCCCCGAAGGTCCGAATGATGCAGGTAATTGGGACACCTACGAGGAAGCAATGGAGGCCGGGATTTTGAAATGTTTAAAACTTATATGAAAATGACTCCTATCGTAAATGATGCTTATAGACTTAGAAAGCTTCTAGAAAAAGCAACAGGAATAAAAGTTTATAAATCATATTTACTTTCTAATTATTTCAATTGTTATATAAGCATAACGCAAGAGTATAAGAATGAAACCAATCCGCATATTACAGTAGCACAAGGTAGTTGGTCGATAGTTAATGGCGGTGAATATAAAATCTCACTCTATACACCTACAATCGTCATTAAAGGCAAGAAGGTGCTTAATACTTGTTTTGTAAAAGATATATTTTACAAGATAGTGGAAGCATTAAATAATGAATTTGGAGAAGGGAATTGGGATACGTGTAACAATGAAACGACAGTTTGGCTTCCCATGTCTCGAAACTCATTCTATTTGCAAATTCCAAATTTTGAGAAGTATTAAAACTTATATGATATGGCTAAGAAAATAATGTTTAATGATAAATACAGCTTAACCCAAGCCGTATTGGATGGTCGGAAGACTATGACGAGAAGGGTCTGCAAGTATGACAGACCAAATGAAACCTATGATATTGTATTCCCCGTTTTTGAACCAAATGATTACGATAATGACGGGAACATAGTATCTCCATTAAATTATGCTTTTGGTTGGAAAAACGACAAAGGAGACTTTACGGGTTGGAATATTCCAAAATACAAAGTCGGTGAAGTTGTTGCCATTGCGCAAAGTTATGAAAGTTTAGGGATGAATCCCGAAATCGCACTTAATGATAAGGACGGAATAGGATTTTATACTAAAACCAAATTCGCACCCGGTTGGAAAAATAAGATGTTTGTCCGCGCTGACCTCATACCCCATCACATCCGTATTACCAACATCAAGATAGAACGGTTGCAAGACATTAGCGATGAAGATTGCCTGGCTGAAGGTGTTGTAAAGGTAACGCATACCGTTCCTACCAAAGCCCCACAATGTTTAATCAGTTATTACCCGTGTCTTTCTTTAAAAGAAGCCGCTGACAAGGTTGGATGGGGAATTACCTATTCCACACCTCAATTAGCCTTTGCCGCCCTCATAGATAAAGTCTCCGGCAAAGGTACGTGGGAGTCCAACCCTTATGTCTTCGTTTACGAATTTGAATTGATTGATTAAAATTATTATGGAAACCGTGGAACTGATAATTAAAATCTCCATCTCTTTATTCAATGCCATTGCATTAGGATTTGTCCTAATCATGGTAAGCAGATGGCATAGGCGCATGGAGGACAAGCTGAATGAGATAAGGGAATACACCCGTAGGGTTTCAGACCGTGATGATGTTATTTATATGAATCAGCTTCAATGGCTGAAAAGTAAGTTGATTGAAGAGGAACGGTACGAGGAAGCCGCTAAAATCAATAAATGTATTGAGGATGAGTATAACAAATTAAAGAATAGGAAACTGTGAATTTATGAAAGAAATAGAAATGTATCCAGGTGTAAACATTGACTACGCATACGAACAGTTAAAAAAATACAAGCAGAAAACTAGTGAAGATTGTTTCTGCAAATTTAATGATAAGGAACTGTATTCAAGTGAAACTCTTGATGAAATGTATTTGAAGGTCACGAGAAAGACGAAGGCTGAGTTCGACAAGGATTTGCAGGATGAACATAACGAATACCTGCGAAGGGAAGCCGAGTTCAAGGCTAAGATTCCGCAATTGATAAAAGAATATATGGCTAAAGCACGTGGCATTATTCCGGATAAACATCTTGAATATTGGGATAAGATTGTTCCTATACGATTGAACGACCTCTATAAAGGGTTTGAACTCGATTGCTGGTTGAAACTTATATCCGAACTCAATACAGACAAGCCTAAAGAAGAGCGTTTTAAGAACTGCTTACAAATGTTCATAGACCAAGGTCACAGCGGAATGAGTGCAAGCCTTGTGTTTAGTGGGCTTTGTCGATTTCATGACTTAGGTCCTCAATTAGTTGATTACATAAAGAAACATTGATTTGTTGCAAAGGAATAACAATGGAGATAATATTATTAGGGAAAAGACTTGAAGACTACCCGGAAACAGAATATTACGAACGAAGGCTTATCTACACAACATACAGTTCTGGCTTCAGAGAGCATAACATTACGGCATTCAAGAGCAGGCTGAAAGAAGACTTTGACTACGAAATAGTCAATCATTTCGTCAAGGACGGCAACGACTTTTGGACTACAGATGAAATTATAGCTGCTGTCCGTGTTTCCTTGTCCCTCAATCTGCTTAAGATGAAGAATGGAAGAAGGCAATCCCGATTATAGAGCGTGGCCTTGAAGCCAATAAAGCCTATGTCCGTATGCTTGACGAGATGTCGGCTATATTGGAGAAGTATTGCGAGGAATGGGAGGATTTGGGTATGCGCCATACCTTCATGCAACGTGTCCCTCTTGAATGCTGGCAGGGACGTTTTAGCAGGCATAGCCAGAATCCGGAACAAAAGCCGAATTATTCATGAGTAAACTATACAAAGTAACCCTCTTCGGCAAACCGTTCATGATTGGATGGTTCAGCCACGCGGACAAATGGTATCACAAGTTTAGCATAATAAAATAATGGATATAACAGACTTAAAAATCGGTGACTGGGTGAGAATAAAACTGCCGTCACCACAAGGAGAGAGACTTTCCATCCCCATGCAGGTAGTAGGGCTGCTTTCCAGTTTCAACAATCCAAGCCCTAAAGATACGGTATATCTTGACTTTGAAGGGAATGAGGGAGACGTCTGGGAAGAAGAAGTACAGAATTTAGTTTATTCTAATGAAGATAAGCCATGAGAAAAGTAGACAGACTGAAAAAGCTCCATGCCCCTATTGATGACAAATACAAGAAGATTGACACAACGGTAAACGGGGACGCTGAACGCCTCGCGGAGTTGCACAGAGAAACGGAAAAGGGGAAATATCCCTTACGCATAGACCACCGTACCGTAATATACGTGACCAAAGACAAATGCACTCCCGAATATGCCGCAAAAAAGCGCAAGACGTTGGGTCTTGCCCCTGCTGTCGAAGTGAAAGGACATGCATCAAGACTTGTAGACATGGACAATCTGCGGAGGATGGTAAACGACGGGATGAAGTCCAAGGACATTGCCTATGAGATGGGCGTGGCGGCTTCCACCATAAGCACTTACATAAGGAAGTACGGTTTGAGAGACAAAGGGTAGATTAGTTCAAGGACCTATCAAGTTCACGCATACAGACACAACAATATTACCCTCACTATTACAGCGATAGGCACCAGCTTGTCAAGGCTACGCTCTATGCGTTCCATAGCATGACAAGCAGAAGACGGCAGAAATCCGAATAGTAACGGTCGTCGGCCTGCGCAATCAATATGTCCAAATCATCGCTTCTCATTAGCGTTATTTCTATATCCTCTGTACAAAGTAAATGCCCGAACTTGGATACCGCCCGGACACAAAAAAGGCGGTGAAACTTTGGAATCACCGCCTTGAAATCTCAATTGAGGATAAACATCCTTGCGTTGGGCATACCCACAATCATTGAAGGGCAAACGTATGGCAAGGATGTAGACTTAAATTGTTGCCAAGAAAGAAGATAAACTACCCATGTCTTCGAACTCTTTTATTTCAGATTCACTTTGCTTGAAAACTCTTTTGGAATTACGACCGTCTGTTACAGCCTCCAACATGGATTTTACAAACTTAGACATGTTTACCAAAGAAACATTCTTATTTTCTGCCATCACATTATACAACTCATCTGTGAAGGAACGAGACACAAATATCACTCCAGAGAAATCTAATATAATGTCATCTTTAATGCCATCAATGGCAGACCTTATAATATCCGCATTAGCTCTTGAACGGATATCCGTACTAATTAAATCCGCAATTTTCAACATTGTGTTCATATATTCATTTTTTATCGAGTGTATTTATTATAGTCAAAGTCCAATGGGACCTTTACTGGAATTCTCATTAGAATTATTGTTCCATCCCAATATATAGAATTGGGAAGCTTAACGAACACAGAACCTAAGCTGTCATGTCTATGAAACGCGCCTCCGGACAACATGAAAAATGAACCATGAAGCCCATCTGAAAGCATCTCTTTGGATGAAGATATGCCGTATCCTCTATTTTCTGCATTAGGCAAGTTCTTTGTAGACTTTCCCTCATTTGCCAACCTTAACGCTTCTGCATCATTCCCGTTAATCTCGTCCAGAAATTTTCGGGCCTTTACATAACTTCCCAACACGGTTATTCCGTCATCTGCCAAAACCAAATCTATACAATTCTCTTTCTTTAAATACTGGGAAAAGATATAACCATGTTTACCTTGAGAATGTTCGTTCATGTTGTCTATCAATTCTCCTAAAAGATATGAAAGAGGGGTAACTATACGATAATCGGCTCCACTTTGTTTCTTTATAATCCTTTGAAGAATGCTTTGCAAATCGTCAATATTACCCTTATGTAAATCAAACTGGCATACCGGTAAATATGTTTTAGAAACATACGGCTCCAAAACCTCCTTCATGTTGGATTCGGCATTTACAAGTAATGGATTCTCAAAGTAGACCAAATCTAAATAGCCGGTAATACGTATCGGCTTATTTATGCATACTACATTCTTCTCACATCTTTGCTTATATATAACAAGCGGAGCGAGAAAGAACGGATGAAAAAAAGAAGCGTTACTTAAATCCCAGCATAAATCATTCATGAGACAATTGTCAGTCTGCTGTATGACTTGAAACAGATGATTGAATGCGCTTCCTATTCTTTCATCTCTATCTACGTTTGGTATATGAATCACCTTCTTCATGATGCAAATTAAGTGATAAGTCTACATATTCGCAAATCATATCCCTTATTATTTTTAGCAGTAATCCCCAAAAATCAAAGAACGATGTTTATACATCTTCTTCCAATTTTCCATGAAAAATTAAAATAAGCGGTAATTCCAACAAGTCAAAGAACGCTTATGCAAATCATACAATCAACTGTTTGCATACCGGGTGCATGGCCTGCGCTATGTCACCGTTAATGTAACATACTTCTTCGCCCGTAAGGTCAAGCCCGTTTGCCAGAGCGATGTGCACGGACAGATGATGAAGTTCATGCACAATCAGATTGAAATACTGTTCCGGACAGGTGGACTTTGCGAAAACGGTCACGGTCTCCCTAAGCGCGTAGTTGCTGAATGTAAGACCGTTGTTCATCTGACCGCCGGTGAGATTCTTGTAAGCCTTGCGCAAATCCCCCCTATTACAATGAATGGAATACAAGGTATCAATGATTTCCTTCACATGATACCTTGTCAAAGGGTAGAATGCCGTGATATTCCACGGCTTCCCTTTTACCATTATGCTTACACGCTGGCGAATCATGTCAGATTAGTTCTTCCCACGGAATCGGTATACCCTTGTCCTCCATCTTAGTCATCCAGCAACGGAAAATGCTCTCAGGTACACCATCCACATCGTCAATCTCGTCCTTCACTGCCTTGCATAGGTGCTGCTCGTCCTCCACGCTCGACTTCCAGCGGTCTGCGTACACCATGTTCATCACGTAGACGAAGTTATAGCCCACATTGTTTTCAAGGACTATCCCGTGTTTGGTCATCATTTCCTCTGCCTTGTCCTTGGTAAAAGGCTCTATCTTCTCCTTTTTCCCCGTATCCGGGTTCTTGCGGCACATTTGACTGACGGCGTACTCGCACGCCCTCTTCGAAAACGAATACCCGAAATTCCGCAAATAGGCACGCATCTCCTGCGGAATATAATTATAACTACTCAATGCCGGTCTGCACATAACATTATACGTTAATGGCAGGGACGGCTTGCCGCCACCCCTGCAAATTCAACAATCACATGAAACGGGGGTCGTACCAGTTGTTACGCTCTCCCATGTCTCCACCCCACTGTCCACCGTCTTCACGGTTTCCATAGCCCTGACTGCCTCTATTGCCATAACCTTGGCCGACGCCACGGCGTTGTCCCATGTTCTGCCCCATCTTGTTGAGCAACTTGTGACCCTTGCGGAGAAATTCTTCAAACTCCTCTGCAAAATATTTCATCTCTTCATTCATAACTTTAATTATTAATAGGTTAAACAATCAGATAATTCTTGAAATCAAGAATATCCTCTGTGGTAAACTTTACACTGCCCATATCACCGACAAGCATGTCTACCAGAAAATTACGCGGGAAACTTATCACGAATTCACCGTCTCCGGCAACAATGTCCAGTGAACCAAAACTGTATCCTTTCTTGGGCATCTCCTTGAACATGTCCGCTAAAGTGTCAATCATGACATCGCTGTCTATAGTACCTTCTTCATCCGCGACAAACAGGAAAATCCCGTCTATCCACTTGTTCAGATTGGCGTCATGCCTTGACAGCAGGTTATTCAACCCGTTTTTCAGGAACGCTTTTGTCTTTACCCTTTTCGGAACCATCTCTTCTATCTTGGCATTTCCCCAATCTTGAAATGCACTTTTGATGGAACCCTTGAATTTGTTCAAATCTTCAATGGTCATTTTTTCTTGTTTTTTTCACGTTTCATTTTCTGGTATTCGGAATACGTCATATCGGAATACCTTTCCTTATATTCCTGAAAATCGCTAATCTCCTTGTCCACCTCCGAAGCTGCGGACTTACGGAGCCTCTTTACCAAGGTAAGGTGCTTTTCAAGAGCATCCTTTCCCTCTTGGGAACCCTCTACGACCGGCCGCATCATCTGCATGTACTTGGACTGGAGGATAGACATCACCACATTCTGGCTTTCAATGAATTCTTCATTGCTTGTCACAATCTCGAATTCCTTGTCGGTCATGTTGGATATGATTCCTTCTATTTCATCCCATACCGGAGTACGGCTCTGGTTTGAATCGATAGATTGGGACATCTGTTCCTTGGCCTGCTGCATCATGCGCTTCTTGTTTTCCAATGCTTGCTGCATACGTTCGATTTCTTGATATTGGGCATCATAGCTGGTTGAGCCCAATAACGGGTCTGAATTAAAGAAAAAGTTGTTTCCTTGCATATTCCAGTTTTTACTTGTTGGATTTTCTACGTCTTGTGTTTTTTACCCGGACTACGGATTTAGGCTGCGCCTCCACCGCCTGCGGCCGTGTTGTTGCGAAAGCAACAGTAGCTGCCATATCCGGTAATGGTAGGCTCGTTCGGAACTACCACTACACCTTCCACCATCTTACAAGTCTTTCTGTCCGTGTAATTGATTCCGGCAGTGAAAGCCTTCTCAATTTCGCACTGAATCAACTTGTCCTGATACGGACGGATGGCATTGGCTATTGCAACCTGGGCCTTCAATTCACACAATTCCTTGCGCGTTTCGTCATCCTTATCACGGGTGTATTTGTACAGCCCGAAGATTTCAGAGTTAAGACGGTTGTTCACTGCATCGATGTTGTCCCGGTTGTTCTTGTACAGACCGAAATCCGCATCGGTCATGGCCTTGTACAGACCGAATTTCTCTGCAACGTCCACCTCGCGTGCAGCAGTAGCAGCCTGCATGGTACCTACTTTCAGCCCCCACATCTCGTTGGTCAGTGCTAAAACATCGCCACATTCTTTTTCAAATGCTTGGAAGGAAGTAGGAGCAACACATCCAGTACCGCCAGTACCATAAGCATTGATGTTTACATTTGCAGGAGAACCTGCACCACCGGATGCACCGCCTCCCAAAATGGAACCGATACCGTTTCCACGGCCCCATAAGGCGGCTGCGCCAAGTACAGTACCAATAATACCCAGTGTAAGCCCTGCGTTAGCACGCTCTCTTGTACCACGGTTTCGGTCGCTCGAACCCTCCTCGTACACTTTCTTTTCAATTATTTCCATAATAGAATAGTTTAGTCAATTACGGTCAATATCAACCGCAATACAAAAGTATATACTTAATACCGGTATGTAAATCAGTTGTTTCCCAACGATTTCCTAATGTTTTCCCAATATATTCTCAACATTTTCCCACCTTCCATGCGCTCATGGAAATTGGAAATCATGTAGTTCACCGCACGTTTGGTCTTGTGGATATGAACCGCTATCTGTGAAGGGTACATGCCCCTATCGGCAAGGAGGGATACAAGGAGATAACGGGCATCCACCGTTTCCGCGTCCTTGTCCGGAGACAAGATACGTTCTGCCGGAATTTCGGTTTCTTGTGATACGAGATTGATTGTTTCGGCAAAGATTTCTGACTTGCACATGATTTTTCAGATTTTTATCCGTATCTTTGCCCTGCCACATAAAACTTGATATATACATGAACAAAGCACAAGATACCGTGTTGAAGATATTAAGCCTCCAACGTGCGGTATCTTATGCTTTTTCAAATTTTTATGTGGCAATAATTATTTGAGCGTTGGGGGCTTTCTTTTTACTCTAAGCCCCGAAAAGAGCGCATTTTACGATAAGTTTTTCCTATGGGCGCTTCTACACGCCCGGATGATAACGCTAAGTCATGTCAGCCTCCTTTCTTAAGTTTTCCAATTAGAACAAAAACAAACAGCAATAGAATCGTTCCGGCGTAAACCTTGTCCTTATGCAAGTCCCACCAAGACAATTCCATCACTTTTTCCTTATCCGATATAACGGAGTTTAATTGTTTCTTCAAGCCGGACACCTCCTCCACAAGCTGCTGCATGGTTACGGATATTTCCGTATATATGCTCTGGGTTTCTTTCTCCTCCTTATTAGCTGTAGTCTTGCTTACAACAGTAGGGTATTGTCTGCCGACACTGTCGGGCACAGAAAGATAGGTAGTAGTGTTCTCAACTTTTAAATTAGAAAGCTTCTCGCTTGTTTCCTTCCGCACCATATCCATATTATACAGAAGAGAATCCATACGGATATGCATCTTCTGTAACACGTCAGAATAATCCATGTGGCTTTCCTGCTCCATATTCTTAGGTACAGCGCACGATGAAAGCAATATGCTCCACAACATAGCGGACAAACCGACGGCAAGCCAAAACAATAATCTCCAAAATTCCGGCCAATCCGATTTCTCAATGAACCTTTTCATAGCTATTCTGTTTAATGATAAACTGTTTGTATGTGCGACGGCTTTCCGCTGTGAAGTACATTGCCGTTTACAATAAGTTCCACCCGTTTTCCACATCAGACATTACAGCCGGAACACCGTTCTCTACCTGCGAAATAGCGGCTGCAAAAGCACACATCGTAGCCTTATCCTCAATATCCGGTATATAAGTGTTAGGCACCTGCATCTCACTGCATACACGATTGATATAACCGGAAGTATTATTCTCGCAAGGCGGTGCCCAACGATTAATGAAATCACTGATAGTTCTACAGTTGTGCAGTTTACGGTAGTTCTGCAAAAGCTTTATCAAGGCACGATAACCGTACGCCATTGACTTGAACTGCTTGAACGACTTGTCCTTACTCGGTGTTATCTCTCCGACCCATACAGTAGAACTGTTACGGATATTTCCTGGATTATTGTTTCTCAAACCTCTTGGTAAACTCATTTATTTTCCTCCTTTCCCTTTTCATTTTCAAACAATACCTGAGCCATGATTTTGGCAATATCATCCTTGTTCTCGATGATTACACTCATCGTCTTCTCAGCTTTCCGCAGCTCCGCTTTCTCCCATGACTTCTCCCTTACCGACACGAACTCACAGAAGATACAGTAACCAGTCCACAGCATCGAGAAAACCGGGAAAGGGATAACCACACAGCAGAGCAGGTCGATAAAGCACAATTCGATGAACGGGGTAAAATACTTCCTTGCTTTGGTGGCGGTCTTCTTATATCCCGTGGAAGTCCTCGCCTCTCCCCTCTGACGGGCTTTCAGCACTCCGGAAACCAAATCAACGAACATTGCACCGATAGTGGCCGCAATGCACAAAGCAATCAGTACAATGTGAGTCATCATGTGCTCGTTGATAAAATTGTAAATCACATCTTTCATACTAATGTTTCAAATTATAAATTCATACGCTCTACAACTAACCAAAAAATTGTCTGTCAAAAACGACAAAAGCCCCCGAGCCGGATGCAAAAAAACATCAGCTCAGAGGCTTTGATATATGTCGGATATTCCAAGTGCATAGTTACGGTGCCGTACATCTTCATACGGGTACTGCAAATATACTAATATTCTGTCAAACACCATACTAATCCAAACTTTTTTCACATGCAAAGCTAACCTTATAAGGACAGATTAGGAAGCTTTCAATGGACGCAGAACGAACCTTTTACAAAAGGTTCGTTTTTTCGGCAAAATCGCTATCTTTATAACAAAAAAATGATTTACGCATACATTAGGGTAAGCACAGACAAGCAGACAGTAGAAAACCAGCGGTTTGAGATAGAGAATTATTGCAGGAAAAGGCAGATAGATGTAGACCAATACATCGAGGAGACGATAAGCGGAATGAAAGATGTGGACAAGAGAAAGCTCGGGACATTACTAAAGAAGATGAAGAAGGACGACACCCTTATAGCCTCGGAAATATCCAGATTAGGCAGGAGGTTGCTGGAGGTTATGTCTATCCTTGACAATCTGATGAAGAAGAAAATCCGAGTAATAACCGTTAAGGAAGGCTTTGAACTGTGCGATAATCTACAGAGCCACGTTATAGCATTTGCTTTCTCACTGGCTTCCGAAATAGAGAGAAGCCTTATCTCACAACGCACGAAAGAAGCACTTGCAAGGAAAAAATCGCTTGGAATGAAACTCGGAAGGAAAACCGGAGGGACAAACTCCCAGCACAAGCTCGACAGACACAAAGAACTTATACGCACTATGGTCGAATACGGATACAGCAAAGCAGCCATCTGCCGGAAAGTCAAGTGCCAGTACAGCACCCTTGACAAGCATCTCGAAAGAGAAGGACTGATAGTGAGGAACTATACTCCACGCCCACGGAAACCTAAAGACATTACCACAGAAAAGAAAACCGTTCCCCAGAGAAGAAAGAAGCGAAAAGTCATCATCAAGAAAAGAATCCAAACCGACCGAGCGCCACACGTTGAATACCAAGCAGCCGCTTACCAATATCGCCACCGATTGATGGAGGCAGACACACTTCGAGAAAAAGAAATTGTTGTTGATGTAGACAAGCCTGCCATACTTGAGGAGAACAAGGAGAAGCTCAAGTCTATTCGGCACCATCATCATTTGCTTTTCCCCCACGAAAAAGAAATCATAAAATTGCTAAAGCAAGGGAAAAGCAAGGTCTTTATCTCCCGATACTTTAATTGTAATATAAAAACACTGGATGCACACTTGAAGAGAATGGGGGTGGAAGTGGTGTATAGGTGATGCCCCTTAAATGTGAGAATATGGCAGGGCAAGATATAGCAATGAATCAGTTCCAGATAGTAAGTGATGCACCGTATGTATATGTAGAACTGGCCGATGGTAGCCAGGGGAAAATAAAGAAGGAAGATTTAACAAAACTTATATCTGATAGTATAGCATCGGCAAAGCCAAAAACTATATCCACCAAGAGAGGAATAGAAGTTGATACTGGAATTACTGGTACACATATTGTTTCAATCTGGTATAATAATAGAGAATCAGCTTATGAATATATATTTCGTATATATTTCAATAATAACGAATATCATACAGAAGTTTTAGTTTCTACTTGGTATTCAAATAAAATCAGTATAAGGATGGATGTTGATAGGCTATATATAACTCAAAACAACTGGGATAATATGGAATTAAAAATCAAAGTGCTATAGCAATATTGACTTCACCTTTCAGACTCCGGAGGAAGTCAGTGAGGCTATTTCAGAGGGGTATTCTGTCAAGGAATTTACTTTCTAATACGGAGCAAATTGGAGACTTCTGTTTTTTGCCCAATCTTCTGCCCCTTAAATGTATTAAGTATGGCAGATGATATTAAGGAAAATGCGATGAGTGGTGGAACTCCGGCACGGTTACGTGGACTGGATAAAAACGGCAACAGTATTAGTCCGACATTGACAGAAGTAATAAGTGCAATGCCGGTGGCAACAGAGACAAACAATGGGCTTATGCAAGCTAATGGATTTGAACAAGGTAAGAACATATTAAGTGAAGGATACAATAATAAAATCAGTGCTGGTGTATATTCATCTACTGATAATTTAGATAATATGGGGACTGGGATTTTATTAGTGCTAAGAGGGTTTCAATACACGGCCCATTTATACATTACCAACTCTGCAAGAATATATATTAAAACCATTCGTAGCAATGGAGAGATTTTAAAAGATTGGACGTTGATAAATAATACCTAAATATAAAAGAGCTTTTAAGCCTTCATTTCTCTGCCGTGTTCTTTGCCCCTTAAATATGCAATGTTATGGCAGAGAAGCAAGATATAGCGATGAACCAGTTCCAAGTGGTGACAGATGTAGAATACATCTATGGAGAAACAGCGAATGGCAGCCAAGTGAAGATTAAGAAGAGTGATTTGCTTAATGCAATGTTTCAAAAAGGAAGTTTAGCTCAAAATGCAAATGATTTGGTTCAGACGGGAATATACCGAGGTGGAAATATAGAAAATGCACCATCAAACGATATTTCTGCCATAATTGTTTTTAATGCGTCTCCTTACATTATTCATTTTTGTTTAGCTATGACAACGGGGAGAATATATTATCGAAGGTCTGTAAATAATGGCGAATCATGGTATAGCTGGTTATCAATAAATACTACCGCTGTTTAAGTTGTATTCTACTATCTTATTTCTCTGCCTTATCTCTTGCCCCTTAAATGTGAGAATATTATGGCAGATGATATTAGAGAGAATGCAATGACTGTGTCCAACAGTGTAGACTACGTGCGAGGGTTGAAAGGCAAGGACAGCGTGTTGATTAAACCTGGCGACCTTCCTCATCCGAATACGGGCGGTGAAACAAATTCTGCTAATTTACAAGGTGGTAAATGGTATAGAATAGCTATTGGTTATCCTGGTAATGCCACTTCTTCCGGCCTATTCAACATGGGAAATGAGTTTGCTTACGATAGTGCATCGGTAATATTGTTTTATGCTTTTGCTGAAGGGTATAATAATGGAGCTTTCATTACAAAAGTAGCTGCTTCAAACAAACTTCCTATATCGAAAGCTCGTGTGTTGTATGCAACATCAACAACTGAACGAAGTTATTTAGACATATATGTACGACTTTCCGGTTCAAACAAATTTGTAATATCCGCTGCCGCCCTCATCAATTTCAAGTTGCAGACACCGGAAGAAGTCAGCGAAGCCATTCCTGAAGGTTACTCTGTAAAAGAAGTTTCCTTCTGATAGTGGCTCTGCAAGCCATGCGGATTTTCTTCTGGTTATGCCCGTTCCGGCCATATCGGTCAGAACGGGTAATAAATACTATTATCAGATTAGGTAAGAGTTACTGACTTCCAATCGGACCATGCAGGTCCTGAATTGGTTCTTAGCTTCACAGATATATTACTGGGACGTACATCCATGGCAATTTGAAATAAATAGAATTTGGTTTTAAATACCAATAGCATGCCATAGCCTATACCAGTCGGAGCATTCGTTACATTTGCACCGGAATATATCTGGTAAATTCCATTCTCTATGAAATTGTCATAATTTTCGGAAACGTCTCCTCTATATTGAAATACCTCACTCAACAAATCGCTCTTCTTAATTTTCCCCTGACTGCTATCACTTTTCTCACCATATATATACGCCACATCAGTCACTATCTGAAATGCATTCATCGCTATATCTTGTTTCTCTGCCATACTTAATACATTTAAGGGGCAAAGAACACGGTAACATAAGGACAAGGCAGTTATCAATACTTATTTAAGTAATATTTATTGACCGCCATGGAGTCCATTCTTTTGTTTGAGAATTATAGGTTCTGAACTTTAAAGACCCAGCAGTATAACTTGCTTTAATCTGTAAAGTTGAATCAGTAAAAAACGATAAGAATGGTCCGGTTATCTCGCTACCGTCCGTATAACCAGATGCGTATCCAAAAGATGAACCTACATTTTGTAAATTGTCATTTCCAAGATTACCTTTATAGATTAATCCATTGGCTGACATAAGTCCTTTAGAGCCTTGTGTAGCTACTGGCATAGCTGCTCTAATAACCTCCACCAAATCGCTCTTCTTTATTTTCCCCTGGGAGCCATCTGCCAGTTCTACATATATATACGGTGCATCCGTTACCACTTGGAACTGATTCATTTTAATATCTTGCTTCTCTGCCATACCTTGTACGTTTAAGGGGCATCCGCTTTAAAAACATGATACCCTAATTTAACATTTAAATAATTAACTCGTTTTTGTTTAAATAAATTCCCAAATTAACGGCATCGGGAAAGCCGGAAAAAGAACAAGTTTCCTTGTTATAGAACAGTGTCGCCGGAAGATTCCTCGACCACTTCCACAAAACCACCGGACACCAGGTCGGCAAGGTCAAAAGACATTCCCATACCGCTGTCACGGATGCACAAGTAAAGCACATCCTTGTCGGTGTAATACTTGCCATTGAACAGCTCCATTCCCTGCTTCCAGGCTATCGGGTCCTCCTTCGTGCCGGACGCTTCAATCTGGACAACCTTGTAGAGGGATTCCGTACCCACACCCGGCACCCACTGGCTGGCAAATTCATGCTCTTGAATTACCTCATATAAAGTATCTTCGTAGGAGAACATGAATCCGACTGGCTCAGTCTTGCCAATTAATTCATCCCATTTTGGAAAATACTCCTTATGCTTAAGGCTCTCCTCAGCCGTCAGACCTGCTGTGTTGATGTTCTCCTTGATAATCTCATGTAGCGTGTCCACCTTGTCCAGATACTCATCCGACAAGTCGGACGGGCCCAATATCGTCCCGGCATTGAGCATGCGTTCCTTCTCGGCTTCAGATACCTGGCGATATTTGGAAGCCTCCGAAGGGTCGCTGATATACGCCGTATTCCCGAATACCCTTTCATCTATGGGCACATCCGCACTCTGTGTAAGGTAGTGCCCTCCTTCTGCCTGCAAAATCATTATTGTTCCTCCTTTCTTGTTGTTTGTTATATCCTATATTTTCCCATAATACTTAATGAACTCAAACGGCTTTCTCACATCAAGATAACCGTCTATTTCCTCATTGGCATAAGCCTCCATCTCGAATGCGGAATTATCATAAGCCTTATTTCCTACGTTTACCCAACACCGGTTACGGCATAAGTGATACATGTAGGATATTGCGTACTCCAACCCGTACTGAAGGTAGAACCACAGCGGGCAAAGTAGATATACCCAGATACTGAACCCGGCAAACAGCATGATTACCGTCAGCAGGATTACCGAAGCAATCAAGCACTCCTCCCACTGCCTTACATGAATCGCCTCATGGTTAAGTGTACTCTGCTTCATCTCCTCCTTGCTCTTCTTGGTAAAGACAAAGCAGCCTAATGTGATGGTGCTGTAGCCCTGCCACAGCAGCCATTTCGCTAACTTGCTTTCATAAAATACTTTCATATACTCTTTCAGTTTTTAAATACACACCAATAGGTTATGTCTCCATCGGCATATCTAAATCCGATTAACTCATGATACCCGTAAGCATCTTCTATATCATAACTTGACACTGAATCCAATATAGAGCCATTAGGCGCAATCTTCACATTGGCAGATGCAGTCGTTAAAGTTACGGAAAGGGGAGTCCTTGTCGCAATCGGGAACAACATCTTCATTTCCTGGCAAGCGCCAGCTTCCAATTCCGGAAGAGGCCCTAAATTTTTCGGATAAAGGATTATAGAGCCATTAGGTGATTCATTGTCTGAATTTGTACACACCTTCAAGTTCATTTTCCTTGCGGTAATGCTTCCTTCGACTTCTGCTTCTGTACTGATAAACTTACCGCTCTCCAATACCCGGAACGGAGCGTCGTCAGGCTCGTGCGCTCCAGCCCATATACGCACCTTGCTACCTTCTTCCGAACCGGACAGACCTGCTGTCACAGTCTCCCCGTCACTCTTCTTAATGAGTAGCTGGTTGCCCTGCATGAAGTCAATACTTGCATCTTTGGCTATGATGAGCGACGTAAAGATGTACGACGCGGTCATAGAGAACACTTCCCAATAGGAAGCCCCTCCTGATGTACCAGGAGCATTTGATGCGCTACTTGTATGCGTATTCTTACATTTATATGCTTCCCATCCGGTCGGCGATTGGGAATCTTTAACAAGAGCAACGTCCAGATAACGGGTACCGCTCGTCAATGACTCGTCATTACGGTATTGGACACTGAACTTGCTCCATTCTGAATGTCTTATGATGCAGCCTTGTATACCCTGCTTACCATCAGCTCCAGGTTTCCCGTCAACTCCAGGCTTGCCATCAGCTCCGGGTTTTCCATCTTCTCCCTTTGAAGCAAGCAGGTCATACTCCGCAGAATTCATCTCCCCGGAAAGTATGTACCCGTATGTCTTGCCACCGTCCTGGGTCTGGGTGATGCGTCTGCCGTCGCTGGTCGTAGTAGTCCATAACGGTGGGTTGGTGGTCTCCTTCTTGGCTATGTATGATGAGCCGCCCATCGTGACAACTCCTTGCTTGGGCACGATAAGCCCGGTATGCCATCTGCCCATAGCGGTTATGCTATCACCCTTATCACCTTTGATTTTAATTGGCGTGCCCCATGTCCCATCACTTGCGGATGAAGCAACCTTCTGCGACATCCATATAGCTCCACTTGTAGCATTCGTATGCCAGCCTCCGGTAGTACCGTTTCCCGTAGGAACAGAAGGCTGGGAAGTGCTGTCATTGTAAGTTATGAACACGCTCAATCCGTTCGAGCCGGCTGCACCGTCAGCACCGTCCGAGCCGTCAACGACCATCAACGACCATGCTGTCCCGTTCCATATGTATACACGACCGTTATTGGTGTCCCTATATGCCCAGTTGATTTGAGGATTGGAAGGTGGAGACTGCAGGTCGCCTTTCCATACGATGCTCAGTCCGTCCTTTCCGTTCTTTCCGTCAATTCCGTCAATGGTCATTTGATACCACTGGCCGTCTTGATATACATACGACTTCTTGTCGGTCGTATTCTTGTACGCCCAACCGTTCTGAGGAGAGGAAGGGGCAGACGAGAAATCACCTTTCCATACAATACTCGTACCAGCCACACCTTCTGCGCCATCAATGCCATCAAATCCATATTTAGCCCAGAGGGCAGGTGTGCTGAAATTACTCCATATGCCGTTTCTCTTCTTCCTCTCGCTTATCCATTCAAAAGGCAGGGATTCGGAAACGCCAATAGGATCATCATGCCAGCCGGAAGGGATATAATCGTCCGTCTGTGAGGTCGCTGGGGTGGAGGGGCGGTTTTCCTCCGTGGTATGGATAAACACTCTTTCGTAATCGGTACCGTCGCTTCCGTCCTTTCCGCTCTGGACAAGCAGGTCGTATTCCTCCGTATTTGATTCACCAGAAAGTATGTATCCGTAAGTCCTTCCTCCGTCCTGCGTCTGGGTAATGCGCCTGCCGTCATTTGTCGTAGTGGTCCATAACGGTGGATTGGCGGTCTCCTTCTTCGCGCAGAAGGTGCTTCCTCCCATAGTGACGATTCCCAGTTTGGGCACGATAAGCCCGGTATGCCATCTGCCGAGCGAAGACACGCTCTGTCCGTCCTTGCCGTCCGTAACAAGAGGTATCGTCTCCACATCGACCTCCTTCCCGTCCACGTAGAATATGAACTTGATGCTCTTCTGGAAGCTTGATACCGGTACTCCGGCATTGTTTCCGATTGAGACTTCGGCTCCACCGTCAAGGGAGTATTTAAGTTCGCCCGTCCCGGTCTCGGCCGTGCCTCCGGAAACCGAAGACTTCAACCGTGTACACGATACGGATGTTACATTGAGATTACCGTTGGCATCCTTTATCACGGCAGATACGCTCGGGACAAGCCGGTACAGAACGGCATCGGCGCCACCCTTGACACCTGCCATGGTGAACGTGAGCTGCCCGGTGTAGGTTTTGCCGTTATAGGTGGCGGTCAACGCGACGGGTATCGAGTTCCTGCCGTCCAGAGCCACTCCCTGCTTGACACTGAAAGTTATCTCCCCGGTGGAAACGTCGTGCGTCTCGGTTACGTTGGTAGGGAGTGTGCAGGTTATGCCGGTAAGAGTCATCTTCTTGCTGCCGTAGCTCATCCAGGCAACCGTGCTTATCGATGTGTCCTGGTAAACCTTACCGTCATTGGTAAGGGTGACGTTGTCCATCTGGTTGGTGAGGTCTGCGAACACTGCCGATTCGCCCGGGTCGCCCTTCTCTACTTGAAGTAACCAATCCGGATTACCTTTAGCCGGTTCGGAATTGGTTCCACTTTCATTGACACACAGCCATATGCTCCCATTATGGGAAACGCGGTCGTAAAAGTCGTATTTTGTGCCGGATACCCATGCACCACGGTCATTGGCCCTATATATTGGGGTACCGTCAGGCTTTACCTCCTTTATACGCCCGGTAAAGTATACACTGTTCAGATACATCGAGTATCCGACCATATCCAATCCGTGTATGCTCATATTGGAGAGGTCCCCGTACTGCATCGCAATGTTCGCGGACGAAATCTCCCACGTGTTCTGTTTCCACAGCATACGGGTGTAAGTGCGTGTTGTATATTGCGAGGTCTGACGGGATTCGTCCGTAAACGAGCCGTAGGAAACAAAATGCATGGCCGCTGACGGATGAAACGTGAGTTTCCATCTGTCACTGACCGGACGCAGCTGATAGCGGAACTGCTTGTTGTCACTGCCCGTTATCTCTGTTATGGTGAAGTAACAAGTGTAGAAACCTGCGAACATGAAGTTACCGCGGCTGTCGTCACTGTCAGATGAAGCATTGTCCGATGGATTCTCACTGTGGAAGATACCCATGCATATATCACCGACAGCGATAGCGCCGTATTCACCCTCTTCCAGTTTCAAGTATCCGGTACCGGTCATCAGCGGATTACCCTCCGAGTCCTTGTCCGGTTCCACGCTCTCAAATATACCAGCACCGGGAGCATTCCACTTGTCACCGAGTTCTATCTTCACACGGTTGAACCGCAACTCCGGCACTTCAAGGAAACGGCGTATAATAAGGGATTCAACCTCACCGTTGGCAAACTTGTCGAAAAATCCACCACTTCCAGTTACAATGCCAGGGACAAAGCTCTCGCCAATCTGCAATCCTTTCTCCGCAGTCAGCTTGTCGCCGACTTCCAGCTTGAAGGGGGTGCGGTCGTTGGTGGTCTTGCTGAGAAAGAGCTTTTTCAACTCTTCTGAATTTACCCCTCCAATGGGTACAACCCTTCCACCGTCCGTTACCATAAATAAAGTAGGAGCCCCATCCGCATCACATATATACAGTTCACCAAGATTAAGCCCATCAAGAGCGCCTGCATAAGATGCAACAGACGGTGCTTTTGCAGACCCGTCTTCATTCAGGTCATTGCCATGCCATAATATCTTATTTACCCTCTTCCTTGTCATACCTCTACTGTAGTTACGTTAACAAAAGCAGATTTGGAATCTTGGTACTGAAGCATCTGACCGTCAGTGGGATTTTTAATGAAGAATCCGACAACAGAAGATGAAGACGCAGTTTCCGGAGCTCCCCCTACTCCTGCAATATCATTTTCCTGCAATTCCAGTGTCATGTTTATCTGAAATAGCTGGCTATCTTCCATAATTTGTGACAATTCGGGGACAGAATCTTCGGAACGGACATATTTGGCTCCATCAATTTCAACCATAGAAAGGCAGAGTATCCGGTTGAGATGCTTTCCAAACCAATAAGGGACTCCCACGGAGTTTCCTACCGTCAGTATAAAGCTGTCATAAGGAATGGAATACAACTCCTCTATCTCTTGCATTTGATTACGGTATTGCTCATTTTCGACATGGGCATTGTATCCGTTGGGCTTAAAGCCGGCCTCTACTCTAAATTCGAATACCTGTTGCCGGTCATCAATCCAAAATATATTGTCAAATGCAGAATTATTGTCCTTATGGGAATAGCGTATCAAAGTTGTTTCCTCAAGAAGAGAATCAGAAGAGCATACGATAAACGGCTCCGATGTGGTTCCATTTATCGTAACAGAATAGACAGAATCTTCAAGACCAGTAATTACGGCATAGTGCATTGTTGCAGAATCGTTATGCTCGTAAATGGAAAAAGCTATTTCAGAAGAAGTGCTTTTAGAAAGGTTGTTGAGATTTGCAGACACGGATTCAGAACCGGTAGAAAATACCTGAACATGAATCTTGTCAGAAGAATGGAATTTCTGGATGTAATCAATATCAATCCCAAATTTGTCCTTTATAGGATTAAAGAACAGAGGGCATACGTCTCCTATCTTCACCATGTCTTTTCGTCCTTTAATGAGTGGCAAGCAACATCACTTGCGGTATGCAAATATACATATTATTTAGAATTATTCCAAATAACAAACAGTTTTATTCTATGTTTTTTACAATCAATGAATACTTGACAGCTTCAGGCTTTCCATAATTATAGCTCGAACTCTTTATATACCCCTTGTATGTTCTACCGTTCTTTTGCAGGGCTATATATCCAGTCAAGTCTTCGGGAACATCCAAATCACTTGTCTTAACAGACAATTCCCCCACCGTAAAGTATCTCTCCGGAATTTCAATGTCATCAGTCCCTTTCATGCCCTCTATCACCACATTACTGTTTCCCTCAGAAGAAGCGAAATCAAGCAATGAGGAAAAAGAGCCTATAAACTTTCTGTTCGCCTCTATCATGTACTTTTGCGCGTACATCACATTGAACATTGTTTCAGAAGATATTACCCCGGAAATGGCATATTCCCCCCCACGAATAAGAACAAACCTATGCGAAGAACCGTCAAGGGAAGCACCCACCATGAATACATCATTGTCACTGTCGCTGTCCGTTGTATCTTCTCCTCGTTTAGCCGCAAGAAACTCAATTCCATATACATCTGCACGATATGGACTGACAAGCTCCATAGTGTTGTCGGTAAGTGTCGTTCCAGTAGTATATTCAACGCCAAAACGGAATTCATCACGACCGTTCACACTGTCGTAGTCCTGCTTGTCATAACCGACTTTCAATCTGGAGTAAATCAATGATGAGTTCACCGAATATTCAAAGTCCGTAGACCGGGAACCCAGATTCTTTATTTCCTTGTCCTGGAATAGACTATCACGGTGGACGAATGAAACCTTGTTCCCACCAATTACCGGTACAAAACCGAATTCAGCTTTCATCCAGTTGGAAAATTTCGTATATGAAGTATACAATTTTGCATTTTCAAGCCCACGTATACTTTCTGCCGGCAAAATGATTGTATTATCAAGACGCTCATCAACTCCGGAAGCAATTTCTCCTACCACATCCGCACTGCCGGTCATGGAAGACAATAGGCGGTTAAGGACAGTAGAGGGACGAACAACGTCGATGTCTACTGACCGGTCTTTTTCTGCAAAATCTATAGTAAGCGGTATATCCATATCGTAAAAATTTGCAGTAACCGGAACATTAACGGTTAAATAAGGATAATGTATATACATTATAAGACTTTCTGTTGGATTTAGAACAATATCCTTATCTATATCAATTGTGTATAGTGTACTATGATTTAATTTTTCTATAGAATATATTGTAGTAGCTCCATTAGCAAATTCACTGAATTTATCCAAAAAGAACGATATGTGTCCTTTGGTATCGCTTATATTGAAATGAATCTTAAATTTTAAATGTATGTTGATTGTCTTACCATGAATGTTTTTTATAAAATAATTTTCATATAAAGATTCTGCTTTATTATAAGAATTTTCAGTTACATCAAAAACTTCCACAATATCTTTGGTTGCAATTTCTGATGATAAGATGTAAAATGGAATAGTATAATAAAAATTAGCCTTTTCCATTATTATCTCATGAGATATAGAACTGTCTTCACTTTCACTTGGCATCGTCCACTTTATCTCACTATTCATTATTATCCTATCATAGTTCAGAGGTTCTGTTTCCTTTATTTCCGATACCGGATATTCATATTGAGTTCCCTTCTTTGCCTTTATGATGCTTGCAAGACTGTCATCGACCGCATTAATCTCGCAAGTAGTGCCGTTGTCCGTAAAAGTGGAAAAATCAAGCGCACACCTGAATCTCTCGTTCCATAACCATGAATTGTTGCGGGTATAAAAGATAACGGAAGCGGACGAATTTAGATAGTTCCTAAGATACTCGCTCACAAGAAGAGAATAAGCCCCATTGGAAAACTGGAACTTGGTAGAAAAACTTCTTACCACTCCATCATAATCATTTCGCTTGAATGACATTTCCACATCATCCCAGTTCACCAGATTGTCTGTCACATTGTAAGAGTACCCTCCTACCACCAGTTCACACTTGTAATACATAGCTACTTCTTTTTAGTTGAACGTATCATTGCGTCTATCTCCTCGCACATGTTTCTCACCAGATATGCATATTCCTTTGCCGAAAAAGTATTCTCGTCAATGTGCATTTTTACATGAGACATTACTGAAACCCTTTCACGAGTAAAATATTCACGGTCCATTTTAGCACTCATTGAGTTATCGGAAAGCTCCTGCAACTTGGCAATGCGGTATTTGTCAGAAGCCATAACGCTTTCAATACGGGTACGCATTCTGTCGTGTTCACCACTTTTGAACGAATATCCCAAAGCAGCCATTATATTTCGAACCTCATCCCACTCTCCCATCACAATAAACCGGGAAGCGCTTTCAAGACAGCACATACGCATGTGTATCTTCAGTACCTCATTACGCTTGTTTATATGCGAAACAACAGACTTCCCCCCTATTATAGACAAATACTCATTGCACAGCTTTTCGGAGGCTTTTACTTTCTCCTCTTGACTGTACCTGCCCCTTATCACAACCTTATCCATATCTCCCAAGAAAACATCTATGAACCGGGATAAGGGCATCTTATCAAGCTCTGTATACATCATAGCATTACACTCTGTTTAAAATCCAATTATATTCAGCATTCCTATTGGCCTTTTTCATCAGTTTATTGATATTCTGCAACTGTCTGGTATTACCTTCCATCTTCTTCTCCAGTCGGCTATAATCATTGTCAACATTAACCACAATGCCTCTATCTGCCATGTTTTTCTTTTGCTGCTCAAGCAATAGGAAATCAGAACCGAGCCCTTTCCTATCATATATGAACGAAAGGTCGGGAATTACCTGGGAATGTATCGGCAAATCAACAAGAGTAGGCTTGTCGGGAGTGACAAATAATCCATTATCTGTTATGATACCTTCCTTCTTTCCACCGTCACCGACTATGGCAAGACCGCCGGGATGGTCTTTGGTACCTTTGGCATATTTGGGAATTTGCTGAGATGCAATTATAGCAATCTGCGCGGCCCCCATTGTCCCGACGATTGCAGCTAAAATCAAATTCGGTAAAGCTTCGGTAATAGCCAATGCGGTAGCTATTCCCGCTTGTATTATTGAATTAGCTTTATTCCACTTGGCTTGTTTCTCCTGAAGGGCAGCTTTTTTCTTTGCCAGCTCCTCCTCTTTCAACCTTGTCTTATCCTCGGCTGCGCGTTTTCGGGCTTCCGCGACCTCTGTAGAGATGGCTCCTCTTTCCTGCAATGATTCAATACGCTCTATCTCCCTATCGTAGGCTTCATCATTGGCATCCTGCTCCTCCTCTATCTTTTCTATTTTCGCATCGTACACATCAGACATAAGAGATGTTATACCATCCATTATTTTCATGACACTTTTTGCCAGATTCTCAAAACTGAGTTTACCATCTTCTGCCACATCTTTCATAATGTCTGATAGCCCCTCGAATATACCGGCAGTATCTCCTAATGCATCCCTCGCAGCGCTATTCATGTCAGACAACGCTTCCTTAAACTTGTCTTTCGCCTTCTCGCTTTTATCTATCGCCGTATCAAGGTCTATTCCATCAATCTGGGACTGAAGGTTAGCCAGCCGGTCCTCCAAATCCGCATACTTATCACTATCGGGGTCGAGGAGAGCCATTTCTGCCTGAACCTCCTTTATCATCGTCTGTAGGCGAGCCTTTGCATATTTGGCACCTATCTCATAAGCCTTTTTTTCGTAATCTTCACGGCTTATCTCCCCTTTCGAATACTGCTTTTTAAGGGCATTATATTCCTCTATTGAAGCAGTTTCTTGTCTGTCAATCATTTTGTCTGTATAATCCTCTATCAACCCGAATCTGCTCTCAAGATTCCGCATAACAATATCATTCTGGCGCTTCCCATACTTGTCAATTATAGCAGACACATCCTCGCCATTCTTTTCCGCATCCTTAATCTCTGCATCACGCATCATATCGTTAAGTTTCAGTTGTATGTTCAGACGCTCATTCAACTCTCTTTCCGATTTTTCCCCAAAAGATTCCAAACGATTTTCAAGATTGTTTTTCTCTATCTCAATCAGTTCTTTATCATATTTATCATTTATTTCTGCTATGGCTTTCCCTTTAAGGGCCTCAAGATTTGTCCGAAGCTCTATCTCCTTTTCGGAATTTCCCTTTATTGCCTTGATACGGTCATTGTATTCTTTCTCAACCTCAGCTATCTCCCTCTTTCTCCCATCAGCAATAATATCTATACGGGACTTTTCCAAGTCTTCCGTAATTTTCTTGATATATTCAGCATACTCTTCCGTTTTCTTTTTGGTCTCTTCATACGTTTTCTTGTCATTATCCAAAAGAGCATTTACATTTATTTTACTTACAAGACTTTCATTAGCCTTGTTCAAATTTTCAATTTGTTCAGCATAAGATGCCGCAGATTTGGCGGCGTCTGAAACACGTTTTTCTTGTGCGGCAATAGATATAGCTACTCCATTAACAGTATAATCATATCCCTTTTCACGGGCTTCTATTGCAGCATCTAAAATTCGTTGTTCTTGTACCTGCTTGACTAACGCTCCTATTCTTTGATTGTCCAATTCTAACATCTTACTGCTATTTTCCACCATCTTATCCTCTATGGCTCTTGCTTGTGCAGAAGCGATAAGTGAATTGGTCAACTCTTTATATGCCTTTGCCCCCTTTCCCGCAAGAATCTCCTCGTTTGACATATTTTCAAAGTAAGCAGGATATTTACTTTGCAATTCATCCGCTGCAACATTTCTCTCCTTCATTGAGCGGGATACATCTTGAGTAGCTTTGTAAAGTAATGCCAATTCAGTCCTTTCCTTTACACTATTAGACATCCCCTTATTTCTCGCATCAGCCAATTGCTTTTCCTGATTTACAAGATTCTTCACCTCCTCTTCACCTTTAAACAGACTTGTAACCCAATCAATGATTTCATCACCATAGGCAGACAATAGTGTAATACCAATTACTAATGCTGATTGCCATGAGAATAGACTTCCAAGCAATTGCTTCCAAACCGGCACCGCTGTTTGTCCTTCAGCTTTCATGCGCTTAAATTCATCAGTGGCACGCTTAAGTTCGTCCGCAAACATGGGCAAGTTGTTGGAGATGGCTAAGAAAAACTGATTAAAACTCATTGTTAATGAAGGGAACTCGCGAATAAGCTGTTGGGTCTGCACATTTAACCCGTTCCACGAAGACGCATAATTACCCACATTGCGCTGGTAATTTCCAAATTTGGCATCTATCTCCTTCAACTTGTCATTCAAAGCATTGGCTTGTTTTATCAAGCTCTCTCCCATCGGGCTGTTTCTTTGTTCCTCAGACAATGCCTTATACCGCTTCTGTAGCTCCAACATGGCAGCATTCATCTCATAATAACTGCCGGATGCACTGATAATTGCATTAGAATGATTTTTTATCAAAGCTGTGTTCTGCTGGTTTTGTGCCATAAGTTCAATATGGCGTTGTTTTAGTAAAGCCGCTTGTTCTGTGTATTCAGTAAGAGACATTTTACCCTGGCGATATTCTTTAGCCAGCTTATTAATGTCGGAGATTATCTTATTCATCTCCTCCTTATTGGCAATAGTGTCTGCCGTCAATTTGGTTACAACACTGTCGTATCCTTGTATAGTATCAATAATAGTTGAATAATTGACATTCGCAGTCTGCAACTGCACTGAGGCTTGATTTATAGTATTGCTCGCATTCTGGGTGCTTTTTGCCGCATTATCCTGCGATGCGGCAACATTGTTGGAGGTGGAAGAAAGAGATTGCAGCATATCGTTCGCATTCTTCACATTCTTGGTAAACTGTTCAAAGAGGACATTCAATTTAGACAAGGAAGACATGGAATTAAGCTGCTGGGACACTTGGCGCAGTATTGCCAATTGCCTTGCCTGTATTAAATTCATCTTCTCTTGTGTAGAATTTAATTTATCTACCGACGATTTAAAGTTGCTTGCCTTGTCGGATAATTCATCAAAAGTCTTTGGATTGGATTTAGATGCTCTTGCAATGTTCACTACAAGACTTGAATAAAGGGTAGTAGTTTCCTTTAATTCCGTTTTCAATTTTCCAAGTTGAGTAAATGCTTTGTCATCTACTACATCGGTAATCTTAAATTCATTCGCCATAACGTACTGATTTGGGTTGCGTGCAACTTTACACGCTATTACAAAGATAATTATTATTTAGAAACATTCTAAATTGTAAATAAATTAAATGCAAATGATTTTTTTATATAAACCACACATATTCAATAAATGCACCTTTATATTCAACTCCTTCTGGAACAAAGCCGAATATACCGTCATTCTCATAGAGAACGTAAACCTTTCCCTCCATCATGGCGGCTTTTTTCGCAAGAGACCTCATTCGCCCAATGTCCTCCATCCTCTTCCGGTTTTCACACATACAGCTCATTCCACACCGAACTTTCTGAAATAATTGGCAATGCCTTTTTTCACATATTTCTCGATAAAATGCTTCCTAGCATAAGACCCTACCTTATATATCGCCTGCCCGTACTTGCGCTCTATGTCTCCGCTGAAGCTAATCCCTATGCTTTCTATCCTAAGACCTTTATCAAATGGTACCGCTGTGATAGAATCATGAAAATCACCTCTGATTATCAGATTCGGAGTTTCCGGAGAGCGTCTGGGAATTCCAAGCCACGAAGAGGCATACGGAGGTGTTATCCCCTTTTTCCATATCATATAGCCACGGGCATTCTTATACCAACTACCGGATTCCTTGTTTTTGAAATAAGGGTCATTCAGGTAAGTCGGGCGCAAAGGCTTGTCATTGCCGTTTATACCGGAATACAATTGCTCCGTGATATATACCTGCACCTCTTTTTTCTGGGCAGCCATTATATCACGTATCATGGGCTCAAATCCTGCCACAAGCTCATCAAAGTTTCTCTCAGCCTCTATTATACTAGCCATACCTAATAATAATTTAGGGGCGAATGAACGCCCCTAACAAACATATTACAAAACAGAATCCACATTCCTGCTGCGAGGGGTGGCATCACATATCCTGTCATATATATCAGAAAGCAGACTTTCCCTATTCTCGGCAGTACGGTCAAGGAAAAAGACCTTTTTATGTATATCAACAAACTCCTTCTTTTTCATCTTACGTACAAGCCTTTCATTAAAAGTAACGCCTTCCACTTTCATGACCAGGACTCAATTCCAGTTATACCCACACCCTGCAAAACAGAAGGCTTTGCAAGTTTTACCGTACCCGTAGCGGATATGACGCCGTCAGCATAAGATACACCGGAAGCGTCCGGAAGGGCTGTTTCCGCATTTGTCTGTAACAGAGCTCCGTAATATTCCGTAATGTCAAGCTTGCCAAAATGTTCAACCAGCTTATATTTCCCTGATTCCGCAGATTTCAAGTCCACATATACAAGTCCCTTTAATGCTTCAACCACATCAAAGTCATAGGCTGAAACATCGGCATTTTTGATATACTTCTCGTAATCCTTGAACATCGTGGCAACCGTAAGATTTGCTTCCGTTTCAGAAGAGTCCCAATCCTGGCCTCCGGGATATACACCGGACAATGGTATTCCGGCAAGTTCATCAGTACCATCGTTCATTCCATAGACAATATTGTTCTCGTCCACAAAATAGGCATCGAATGCCACGTTCTTTGCAGCCATCAGATTGGCTTTCAAACTGGCATCATAATCCTGCAAAGTCCACACGTCATCTTTAGCTGAATAGCCTGTCACCTTCATCGCCCCATAACCGTTTGCTGACTTTTGAGCATCTCCACCGGAAGGCGCATATTCCACAATCGTCTTGATAGGGAATATCCGGCCCGGTCTGTCGGCATGACAAGCGGCCTCAATAGCTTCCGCAGTCTTCTCTTTCGGCAATTTATGACCGTGAATGGTCAATATAATGGCCTTTATCTTTCCCGGGTCAAGCACACAAACGGAATTACCAGTATTAAACGTGACAAGTCCCGGACATTTTCTATAATCTGTTGCCATAGCACTTTGTTTCTTTAAAAGTTAGATTCATTTCTTTAATTTCGATAGCGTCGATAAAATCATGGAAAGGCTTTCCGTCTTCCCCTATCACACCAACACGCCCATACCGGTAGTTTTCTGAATAAGAATGAGGAATTATCCCATTATAATTGCTTTTAATGGAAGAATCCTTCCTTATTTCATCAATGAAAAGTTGATAAATAGGGCGAAGCACCTGCTCAAACGAAGTCTTTTCCCTCTCTTCATTCGTGTAGGTTTTCAGGGTGTTTACCATAATGATAAAATCAAGGGATGTCCTTGTCTCTGCTTCTGTCCTATCCTCCACAAAAGGAGAATACAGACAAACTATAGGGAATTTCAATGGACTGGTTTTGGGTGACTGGTTCCAGACTGTAAGCTGGTTGCTTATGTATGACCAATCTCCAAACAAGTACGAAACATTCTTTCCGTATTTGACGGCAACACGCCTAACCACATCTTCAAAAATCTTGTTTACTGATTTCATATTCCCATAATGTTTATCTTACGTAACATGCAAGGATTAAAGCAAACACCTTTGTATTCTACGGATTGAAGCAGCTCATAGACCCTTTTGTTCATATTCACCATATCATTCCAAGCTCTTATCTGCAACACCATAGGGGAAACTGCATCCTCATCCGAAGAAGTCACCGTCCCTACACTTGTCACACTATAGTTTCCTTCTGATATGTATTTAAAGAACACATAGCACGCTATAGGGCTATACTTCTCTGATAACAATGCATACAGCTTTTCCCATTTTTCAACACTATCTTCACGAGATTCAAGATAGGAGACAAATTCACTGCACACATCATCACCAAGAATATTATTCAGATATTCAATCTCATATATATCAATATAAGTGTTTATCCGGTCCTTTTCCGCTTCTCTGGTTACAGAAGGAGCTCCAGTGTCGGGACCTATCCCGACACTCAATAACCCTGTGAAATATGTGCAGTCAATTATCATACAGTCTCTTTCCTTTTACGTTTGGTGAAAAGTTCTTCGCAACCTAATGCCTTGGCGTCATTCAGCAGTTCACTTGATACCTCAATCTTTCCTTCTGCATAAAATCTGCTTGCAAGAGGCATTCCTACTGATACTTTATCGCCGGACTTGTATTGTGTCCCATCCTTTACAAACGTCACTTCGTAACGCTTGGTCAAATTCATTTTATATTCTTTTCCCATAGTCATATTATATTTATCGTTTATCCACCTACACTCGGTTCAGCCGGAGTTATCCCTTCAATTACCGTAGCAAACTTATCTTTCACGAATGCAGTCTTATACTGTGACTTGATGTAACACATCAATCGTTTTTCAGCCAATACGGTAACGATATTCTTACGGAAATCGTCATTTTCCCAACCGACGGACATTGACAATGCCCAAAGGTCACGTATATTCAGATACGAAAAGTCTCCCATAATAAAGTCTCCCTGCTCTACAGCAGTAGTAGTCTCTATACGCAACCCTTGAATCAGTTCATCTCCATATCGGAAAGGACGGAGATACTGGCCGTTTGTATCCTTGGTCAACTGCATTGCCGCATAATCCAACGGGTTCATCAACACAAGGTTCGGGCGATAAGCCATTTCGCTTGCAGAGACAATCTGTGAATATGAGGCGACGAGGGCATCAAACATGTTTGCTTTCTCTACATTGAAACCTGTCAATGAGAATGCCGGCATGTCTGCGGCTACACCCTTGATTTCTCCGTCAGACCCTTTTCCGTCCAGAATACCTTGCTCCTCCTTGATTCCGAGCTTGTTTATCATTTCGCTCTGAACCTCATTAACGAAACTGGGAAAATCCGTCAGTGTCTCTTCTGTGAATTTTGCGGCAATGGCTATCTTTGCAGCGGTCACAGTCTTTTCTGCCAATGTAGCATCCATAAGAGGCTTAAGTCCTCCTTCCTGAACCCATGCGGCATCACCGTCCTTGCTCACATATTCAGCGTAAATCAGGGAACGGCTATTCGTGTTGGACACGTTTGCATAATTTCTTATGACTGTCTGCGCTCTGGGATTGACCGACAAATCCGGGTCAATTTCAACCCCATAGTGAGGAGCCAAGGTACCGGATGCAATAGTTGCAGCAGTTCCTTTTTTATCCAACACAAGATTTACCTCCAGTTTGTTCCCAGGAGCGGCCTTACATGCCTCTTTGAGGTCAAGGGTTGAAACCCCTTTCTTGTCCGTCGTAATATACCCCTTCAACTGCTCGTAGAGCTGGTCATAAACGGATTTAACCTTTATTTCTCCATTTCCACTGATTTCAGTAGCCGCCTTTACACGTAGAATGGCATTCTCCAACTCATTGACCTTTTCATCAAAAGTCTTTTTGTCAATACCAGGAAATTCCTTGCCCTTGATTTCATTGATAGAATCTGCAGCATCCTTGATGGATTTGCGCAACTCATCCAATTTCACTTCATTCATAAGGAAACCTTTCACTTGCTCCTCGAGAGCAGTTCCCATTTTTTCGTCCATAGCCTCGAAGAATTTTTTGCTTTCTTCAGGCAAACCGGACGTATCCAGAAGCTCCATAAATCCTAATTTCATACCGATTTTAATTTTAACAGTTTATACAATTCTTTTTCCTCACTACCTCCGTCATTGTCGGCTCCCTTTCCTGCAGGTGGAGCATCAAAGGCATGCTCCGGCCTGAAAGAAGCAAGTGACATTGCTTTGGATATTATTTTCTGCAATCTATGCTGTTTAGACAGACTCAAATTCTTGGACAAGGATGCAATTTCTTCGCTCAGTTCCTTGTATGCAGCCTCACAATCCTCTATGGATTTAAGTCCCAAATATTCAGTCTCTCCATTGCACCCAATCGACACAACGGATATTTCATACAACTTGACCTCGCGAACAATAAATGCTTCTCTTTCATAATCCCATTCACAATTCTCCCACACATACTCATATCCAATAGAAAACTGATTGAGAGTACCGGATTCAAGTTGTTTTATAGCTCTATCCCCAAGTTCTATCTCATCAATCCGCGCTTCAAAGTAAAGCCCCTTTTCATCTTCCCTCAATATGGTAGGCAATCCCAGAGGCTCCGACATATCATGCATCCATAGGAATATAATCTTGTCATTAGCGCTACTTTCCGGTCCCCTTTCGCGGATACTTTTTGCGAAACAGCCTTTCAGCAATATATCACCAGCTTTGTCCTTGTTACCGAATATTGCTGCATATCCGCTGATTGTACGGCTTTCAGAATCGTATTGTACATCCTTGGAATTGATAGAAAACAGCTTATGCTGCATTCCCATTCTGCCTTTGTATTTATTTACCGTTGTTTTCATCTTCATTATCTTTTTAGTCTGACATAGCAGGGAGATTTCCATATTCCCCTTTCGGGTTTTCCGGGTCAATTTCTATATATCTAGCCACTTCAATACGCGCCTCGTCATGAGTAATCAAGGACTTTTCAAGCAACCTCTGTAATGCGTCGGCAACCTTGACAAGAGTATTGGCTTCCGTCTCCTTGTTGTTCTGAAGACATTCGACATCCGTAAAGTCTATCTTTATGAATACACCCTCGGGGCATATCGCTCGCGTAAGACATCCAGCTATCTTTATGCTGTCGGGAATTATCACATCCTGGTATGCCTTCTTACCGGCACTTTCCAGATTGTCGTACTTGGCATCTGTAAATAGGTTGGCGTTGATTCCCATGGCATTGGCTATCTTATCTGTACACCGCTTGTCCTCTTCGTGAAGCTTCAACTGATTGGCATCAAAATCAAGCGCCAGCCATCCAAGTTTTTGACGTGTAACCAATATCGGGTATTCCTTGTTTACAAGACCGTAGTCCCTCTTGAACCTGTCCTTTATCTCCTTCTCGTCCTCTGAAGTAAGAGCCATATTGCCCATCTGGTCTGTATAGTCATTATACAATACCCCTTTTGGCCCCCCGTTGACCAGAAGCGTATGGCTTGCCGACATGGAAGCCACCCAATTGGATATAGGTTGGGATAAGCTGTCTGAGACGGAATCGAATAAGATATCAGATATTCCATCGGATATACGAATATTACTGTCATATATGATAAGATATTCGTAATCCTCTAATTTCAGACGTTTTCCTCCCCAATCAATATAAACCTCTGAAACAATTTCCGAAAGTTCAAACTGCCGGAATACCTTTCCGGTACCGACAATATGGAACAGCTCAGGAGGAACAATCCACATAGCCTTTGGCACACTTTCCTTTCCGGTTCTTACAAGGACTATAGGACAATACCCGAACACCTTAAGGCAGATTTCTATCTGCTTTACAAATGAGGAGAATGTTTGTAATGGATTAGGGGTATCCAATATATTGCGGATGTCAGCATAGGACCTTTTCTCATTGCCATTCTTATCCACCACATAAGGAACGCCTCTTGACATCATGGAACCTATCTTGTCCACTACAGTGAAGAATGGCGTACAAGCGGAAAGCGCCTCTGCCTTTTCCTTGTCATTGGTCATGTCATAATAAGCCTTCCATTTGGTGTGATGGCCGAACAAGTCTGAAAGGAACCAGTAATTTCCTTCAGCATCCCTTTCCACGCGGTTTACATTCTCTCGCATTGGAATTGCTTTTCTTTCCTTTGGCTTCCAGAATTGATTAAATATGCCCATATACAAAGCAGGAGTGACAGCACATAAATGCGGCCACTCCCATATATTAGTGATTTAGTCCTATGATACGGTTGCGTACAACTTCATACGCTTGTAAGTGACCCTACGGATGCAAATATACATATTATTTAGAATTATTCCAAATAATATTCCAAATAAAATATAAAAAAGGCTTCAAGGTTAATTAAGATTCTTCACCATCCGCATTACTGGCAATGAATACTCCATTTTTAATACCTTTCAAATATTATACAAAAAAATCACGGGGGTAATACAGAAATCAATGTTCTATTTTTAATAATCCCTTCCTTTTTACTCTATCCGCAACACAGCAAAGGACATACATTGCCTCATACACGTCCTTGCCGTCATAGTCCATAAGATTTCGCATAAAGCCTTCCATGTCCGCAGAACGTTTAAACTTGAATTTCGCAACCAAAGCCTTAAAAGATTCAATATACGGAAACTTGCTTCCTCTTTCCTGCCTTGCCCACACTTCCCCGATAGAAGAGCGATAATCCCTGACATAATGCAGCATCGTATTGGGAGCCTCGATGTTCACTTCTGAATTCTTTACCACAGCGGAAACATCATCCAATGGCAGAGCATTTCCGATATATGCCTCCGCTATATAAACCGTTCCATCCACAACATACGCTTTCACATAGGCGAATTTCCCGTTTATCATAGGGTGTATCTCCACAATGCTGTTCATCCCGTATATATCTATATCATCATAACTTTCATAATCAAATTCTCCACGCTTCTCAACGCAGCCGGTAAGACAGTCCGCACCGTCATCGTGAGCATTCTTCCCCTTTTTTCTGAAACCGCTTATCTCCGCATAAAACTCAGGGTACAAGGTCTCCCATCCTTCCGGCATGTAAGTAAGGTTCATGACTTCTGCCGCGCGTGTGAATATACGCACTTCCTTGTTTCCCGACTGATGGAACCATCTTATCTCCGTAGTGTTGTTTCCCATTATCCGGGACTGTGATTCCACATTCCGGGCAAATCCCCTGCCGCCATTATTGCTTTCAATGTTGGATATGGTTATATTATCTTTCGCCAACATAGTAGCTACCATAGGCTCTGTCACTTCCATAGAAGCGCTGGTGTAAGCAATATCCAATATAAAGTTCCCTATTTCCGTGTCTATATAGTTTATGGAGCACAGATTATCCTCCCCAGTGTCAGCGGTATCTGTATAGTTCTTGCGTATAGCCCTATTGGTATATGGAATTTCCTTGTATGTTTTAAACTTGCCATACATAAGCCCCTCCATCGGCTTAGGGTTCTGCATGTATTGTGTTTCGAACACGAAAGGATTTATTCTACGAAGGTTATTCAGTTCATTTAATTCATGCTTAAATTTCCAGAGAGGTATCTCTCTTCCATCCTTATCATATTCAATGACCGGCAAAGAAACTACAGTCCACTCTCCCGGTTCGGTCTTCATTAGATAGCCGCACAAATCATTCTCATGAAGACGCTGCATTATAATAATAATAGGCGTATTCCTACTGTTCACACGGTTACGGATGGTAGTTTCAAAACGCTGGTTAACCTTCTCCCTTTTCAAGTCGGAAAGAGCGTCTTCCGGTTTTATAGGGTCATCAATGACCACGGCACCGGCAAATTTCCCAGTAACGGAAATTCCTTCTATTTCGTCTCCTATATCATCAACCTCTCCGGCACCAAATCCGGTTATCTGTCCACCGGTAGATACTGCATATACTCCTCCTCCGGATGTGGTTACCCATTTCTTTTTACTATCGGAACCATCCTTTATCTGGACGTAAGGAAACAATTTGCGGTAGTCCTCGGATTTGACAATATCCCTTATCTCTTCGGAATTGTCATGAGCAAGGTCATCAGAATATGAAAGATGTATGAATTTGGAAGCCGGGTTTATGGCAAGCCCCTCAGATATGAAGTTCTTTACAGCAAGTTCAGTCTTCCCATAACGCGGAGCTATATTGATTATCAGTTTCTTTATCTTTCCAGCAATAACATTGTCAAGCGCATTGCATATTACCTCATGGTGCCTGTTCACAACAAATCTTCTTCCGGTTTTACTCTTGAAAAAGAACCTTGTATAATTGAGTGTACCGGATAGGCAGAATGCCCTGAGATATGTGTTACCATCAATCATAATCCTTTAATAAGTAGTTTGGCTTCCTCCACACTCATGGGTTTGGGAGTATTGACATTTATCTCCGAGGCTGCATCGAACCCAAGCATTTTACAAATTCGTTCAATAGCCTTAATCTTATCGTATAGTTCTATCTTCACATATTCAACGTCCACTATTTCTGGTTCATCTCTTGTACCAATATTCTTTTTAAGAGTCTTAGTTGATATACTTTTTATTGCGGATTTTTCTTTCTTGGAAAGCAGGTCAAATTCCTTGCGTTCAATCCAAGTATTGTGCATATCAGCTATGGTAGAGAATGCGATGCCAGATAATTCTTGCAAAATACGCTCTTTAGTTATGTCAGACTTCTCTTTTTGTTCCTCTTGCAATACCTTAACCCTTGCCGTAACCATGCCGTTGTTCATCAGTTCTATAGCTTTTCTATTGACCGTCTCATCTTTCATGTTCTCACACGAATAAGCACGACGATAGGACTCGGAAGCATTACCGCTTTCAATGTAATAATTGCAGAAGTTTTCTTGCTTAACAGTTAAGGATTTTCCCATGTCTTTTCGTCAGGATTGGTAACGTACAACATCATACGCATTACAAAGTTACAAAAAATATGGTAAATGAAAAAGAGAAACGCTCATTAACGCTTCTCTCTTGCTGATTTCACTAATTATTCGCCAATATGTTCCTTCAACCGATATAACCGGTCAATCGCCGGATTGTAGAACGGGTCCGGATAGTGCTGGTTGATGTCGCAGATGTTGGCGTGGACGTACATGGACGTATCGATAATGTGTTCCGATTCGCTTAATGTCACCTCCTTGGGAAGCGGGGCCGTTAAAGCCCAATGGGCGATAGCTTTCACGCTTTCCTCGTCGTATGAGTATTTACTTTCTTGTGCCATGGCTTGGTGCTGTTAAAATCCTAGTTTTAATGCTTTGGCTCCATTCTGAATTTGTTTTTCAAATCAGCTTCATATACATCTATGACTTTATCTGCCAAAACGCTTAAATCTCTTGACATACTTTTATTCCTCGGTGGATATCCTTTGTGAAATTTTACAACATTAATTTTCGTCATATTATCTTTCACAAATCGAATAGCTTCTGAATAATCGTAATCGCCACTTACCAATATTATTTTATCGCATTTTTTCCCGACACTAAGTGAAATCATTTTTACCGCTAAAGAAATATCAACACCTTTTTCCCCTAAATAATCTTGCTTATAAGGGTCTATTTTTACCACTCCAGTTTTTACGATTTCAATATTGTCATGGATTAAGCAAAGCTGGTCATACGCATATTCTATATTCGCAAATTTTTCCTTTTGCTTCTTAATCCATTCAGCAGTTTTCTTACATTCGTCTTTTACGTCATCTTGTACCTTCTGAGGTACCTTAGTCATATCACCTTTTTTGTAATTATCACAATGGGTTCTGTATTTTTTATATACAATGAAATTTTGAATATTTTGTTCCGTATAATAAGTGTCCAATATTTTAGATGGTCTAAACCAATAAGTCCTTATTAATTCATCGCCTTCATCTATCATGCTGCCAAACAGAGATGTCCAATCAACATCCTTTTCAATAATTTTCATTCCTTGAAGGCTATAATATAGATTTTGCCCATCTACTAAAATAACAACTTGCTTTCCCATAGTTTCTTAACATTTAGTAATTAGAAATAAGAAAGCCGCCAAAAAATATGACGGCTTAGTATAATCAGGTATTAAAACCCAGTTTAATCACGCTTATTGCGCATTGTTCTCTTTTTGTTTATCTGTTAACGGTTATGGATAAACCCATACATTTTTATGTTCATTATTTACGTTGCAAATATAGATATATTAAATTACCCACAAAAGAAAAAGAAGAAAAACAGTATTTTTTTATCAATAATTAGCCAAAAATGCAATTTTTACATTGCAAAATCAGCATTTATTGCATGTTTTTGAGTCGTTTTATAGACAAATTATGGAATATGGACTTATCTCGTATTCCCATATGTGAACGCTTCCTAAACTAAAGATTTTTGGGAAAAATGGCGAATCCTCTATAAAGAAGTGTCCCCACCGGCATAGATACCGGAACCCGACTGACTACGGGTTACACTCCTTCATAGAGGATTCATGTTGCTTCTATTGTTTCGGGGACTGCAAATTTAATCAATTCCCCGATAAAAACAATCAATTGCCACACGAATAGGATATAAGTTCAAGGGCTTACATCTTTATCTCCAATTCGCTGCCCACCAAATCGAAATACACATTCTGCAGCTGGTGCAGATATTCAATGGGAATATGGGATAAAGGATATTCGGCACAGTTTATAGATACAAATAGTTTATTGCCATTTGCCCCATCGTCATATAGGTAACGTCCGTATGATAATTCAATACCGCAAGAGAATCCATTGTATTCCTTTGTAAATCCGCTTTTCAGGAGTAATTCCTCTGTCAGTGGGATAGGCTCTACCATAGTAACCGGAACTTCACTGTAGCAAACGCCGTCGCCGGCCTTGCATTCCAGATACAAGGAATTGCGCTTGATGGCTTCCACCTTGCATACTGTTCCGGCAGGAGCCTTTGTATTTACAAACTTAAAATCCTCAGACAGCCTTATATAGTTGCCTAATCTTATCGAGTTTGATTCCATTACAAGTTGATGATAAACAAAATAAAATTCTGGTAATATTCACTTATCTATAATAGTCAATTTACAATTAAGAGCCTCTGTTATCTTAGACAAGATGTCAATGCTGACATTATACTTGCCATTCTCAATCTTGGTGACGTTCTGATAGCTGACTCCGGCAATTTCAGCCAGCGCACGGACCGACAACCCGGCTTCATTTCTTTTTTGAGCAAGTAATGCACCTATCCGTTCACGCTCATTCATTTCCACCCTTCCTTTCTTATATTTTCATCCTCCCACTTGGCATATTCACAGTACCACTGTGCGGCAGGTTTCATAATTTCCTTGATAATCATTTCACGGTCTGCATTCTTATTAAGTGTAGCACTATAGTGTAATGTGGCAACCATTGGCTCTTTAATGCCAAAGCTGTTAACAAAAGAAAAATTGTAGGCCAAAGTGCCTTCGGTGAGGAAGGTATTATCCCTATCAAGTATCTCTACCACACTTGCAGAACGTATATGAAGTATCACTATCCGACCAGACAGTATATTATTCTTTTCGTGTTCAGAGCCCTCCACAAATGCAAATTCGGGGAGTGTAAGGTTCACAAGTCTGTCCATATTCATCGCCCGTCATGCCGATAGCGCAGCGATAAGGATTTGCAATCGATTATTTTACGCAAACTTCATAAACTGTCTCACCTGTCTCATTGCATACGATAGACACTGTGCCGCCTTTGTAATCGGCGAAAAAACTTTCGTCAGTACCGTTATAGGTATTGATGTAGTCCATGCAATAATCTAACGTTGATGCAAATCCCTTGTTATTAGAATCAGATGAGTCGTTGAAATAAATATCGTAAGTCTTCATAACATTGTTGCAGATTTTATAGTGTTGCCCCCACTTCTTGTTGTTTTTTGATATTGCAAATATAAGCATCTATTTTGATGTGCGCAAATATGCGCACATGTTTTTTTGCAAAAAGTTGATATTTAACATTCTATTAAAAATCATTTTGTTTTTATCTTCATTCTCTCATATACTGCCACTTGAGCCCTATCCCTATTCTCTATCTTGAACTGCAACATGGAACGCTCCGGAATGTCTTCCGGCACATACTCATACAGTCGGGAGATGACCTCTTCTTTATTGTCGAATCCAATGTCTTCTATTTCATGCAGCATCTTTCCCCTAAAGAACAAGCTTCCTCGAACAAGATACTTAGGGGATATACGCAATCCGCTATCCTCTGCCTGCTGCTCTCTATGTGATTTTTGGGTGGAAAAGAAAATAAGGTCTATTATCTTTTCATTCAATTCCCATGCTGGAGAAAAATCAATCTTGATATATCCACGTGTTATGTTATGTCCATTACTATGATTCATGGCAAAAGCCACATCGGATATGGACGCACCGCAATCATTCTGCGCAATCGTACCCCAGGTATGCCGGAAGGTGTACACGCAATACTGATTAGGCTTAGATATATTCATATTCTCACATATTTTTTTTATCCCAATATTGACATTAGCACTAAAACTGTCAGAAGTAGTATGCCTCTTGTAGAATGAGAATAAATGCTCATCACCTTCTTCAGCAAGATATTTGTTTATAACGGGTTTCAGAATAGCTGGAACTCTCATCTCCATATAGGCTCCGTCTGTACGTGACTTTTTTGTCTTTGCCCTCTGGTACTTCAATATTCCGTCTTCATAATTTTCCTTTCTCATCTCATACAAATCAACGGTATTTATTCCGGCAAGACATAGTACCATCATGGCTACATCTCGCCCAAGTTCTGGAAGAGAATCCTTCATCTTGCTTTCGGGGAGTGGTGACGAAAAGAAGACCCGGCATTCTTCCGGTGTAATTGCACGTTTTTCCGGCTTATCCGCTGCCGGAATCTTCACTTTCAGCCACGGGTTAGTCTTTATTATAATGATACCTCTGTCATAATCATTATAATCCAATACTGCTTGCTTGAAAATCTGCCTAATACATATAGGATACATTTCCTTTGCCCTCGCAGTTTCAGAAAGCGACTTAATCCATCCATCTATAAAATTTGTTGTGAATCTAGAGAACATCAGCTTATTGGTTCCAGCATAGCGTTCAAGATGCTGATAAGCCAATTCGTAATTTCTTGCATTCCTCTTTTGTCCACGTCTAGCCATATCAAAAGTATATTCACGAGCGTATTGAGAGAAGCACATATCTTCACCCTTATTCAAGTAAGATACGATATCATGAACTGTCATACCGGATATATCTACTTTGTTAAGCCGTTCTATATAATCAGCTATTCTATTAACACAGAATTTCATGACAAAAGCATCCCTTATATTGCCATTCGTATCTATACCTTTTGAATTAACGAATTTATCCGTTTTTATATACATACTCTTTTTCAGATGTGTGACACGTATATACACTTGATAGAATCCATCTTTACGCTGTTTCTGCACACAAGTTTTAAATGTAGCCATATATTTTTGATTTACAGTTTATTAAACTTCTAAACTCCTTTCTAAACCGGGCATTGCAAAATTACTAAATATTTCTAAACCCTCCAAAGCAAAACCCTACATAAAGTGCTTAGAATGCATATAAAACAAATGTGGGCCTACAGCACGTTTTCAGTACCATAAACCCACACAAAGCATTGTTTATCAATACATTATATTGCCAAATATCAGCCTTCAATGGCAGCCTGCGCCGCAGCCAGACGTGCAATAGGCACACGGAACGGAGAACAGCTGACATAATTCAAGCCAACTTTGTGGCAGAACTTCACAGAAGAAGGCTCACCGCCATGTTCGCCGCAGATACCGCACTTCAAATCCGGACGGATAGCACGTCCCTTTTCAGTAGCCATGCGCACCAACTGTCCTACACCATTCTGGTCGAGTACCTGGAACGGGTCTACTTTCAGAATCTTCTTCTCCAGATAAATCGGGAGGAAGGAAGCGATATCGTCGCGTGAATAACCAAATGTCATCTGAGTCAAGTCGTTCGTACCGAATGAGAAGAACTCGGCAGAGGAAGCAATGCGGTCGGCAGTCAAGGCGGCACGCGGAATCTCAATCATTGTACCTACCTTGAAGTCGATGCTGTCACCCACTTCTTCAAACAACTGGGCAGCCTCAGCACGAATCACTTCTTCCTGCTGCTTGAACTCATACAAGATACCGGTCAGAGGCACCATGATTTCAGGATGGGTTTCAACACCTTCCTTCTTCAATTCCAAAGCAGCACCCAGGATGGCACGCGTCTGCATCTGTGTAATTTCAGGATATGTATTTCCCAAACGGCAACCACGATGACCCAACATCGGATTATGCTCACAAAGTGCCTCAACACGTTGCTGGATATACTGGAGGCTCACGCCCATCGTATCTGCCATTTCCTGCTGTCCCTTCAGGTCATGGGGAACAAACTCATGCAAAGGAGGATCAAGCAGACGCACCGTCACCGGACAGCCTTCCATTGCCTTGAAAATTCCCTTGAAGTCAGCTTGCTGGTAGGGAAGAATCTTAGCCAAAGCCTTGCGGCGCCCTTCTGCATTTTCTGCCAGAATCATCTCGCGCATGGCTTTAATCTTCTCGCCTTCAAAGAACATGTGTTCCGTACGGCAAAGACCGATACCCACAGCGCCAAAATTACGTGCTACTGCGGCATCATGAGGAGTATCCGCATTGGTACGAACCTGCAGCTTCGTATATTTGTCTGCCAAATCCATCAGTTCCGCAAAGTCACCGGACAGCTCAGCCGCTTTTGTCTCCACCTTGTCTTTATATACTTCACCGGTGCTTCCGTTCAAGGAGATATAGTCACCTTCTTTCAACAGTACACCATCCACTTCCACTGTACGCGCCTTGTAGTCGATGTTCAAGGCACCTGCACCAGACACACAGCACTTACCCATACCACGAGCAACCACTGCCGCATGCGAAGTCATACCACCGCGGGCAGTCAGGATACCTTCGGCAACTGCCATACCTGCCAAATCTTCCGGAGAAGTCTCGATACGTACCATCACCACACGCTTGCCGGCAGCATGCCATTCGGCAGCATCATCGGCAAAGAATACGATTTGTCCCGTAGCGGCACCCGGAGAAGCGGGAAGACCACGAGTCAACACCTTAGCTTGTTTCAGAGCTGTCTTATCAAATACCGGGTGGAGCAGTTCGTCCAACTTATTGGGCTCACAACGCATCAATGCAGTCTTTTCGTCAATCATACCTTGATGGAGCAAGTCCATGGCAATCTTCACCATAGCGGCTCCGGTACGCTTACCGTTACGGGTCTGGAGGAACCAGAGTTTACCCTCTTGTACTGTAAACTCCATATCCTGCATATCACGGTAGTGATTTTCGAGTTTTGTCTGCAAAGCATCCAGTTCCTTATAGATTTCCGGCATAGCCTCCTCCATGGAAGGATATTTGCTGACACGTTCTTCTTCGCTTACACCGGCTAATTCAGCCCAACGTTGAGAACCGATTTTTGTAATCTGTTGCGGAGTACGGATACCGGCAACCACGTCTTCACCTTGTGCATTAATCAAATACTCGCCATTGAAAAGGTCCTCACCGGTAGCAGCATCGCGGCTGAAGCAAACACCCGTAGCAGAGCTCTCGCCCATATTACCGAATACCATAGCCTGAACGCTTACGGCAGTACCCCATTCGTCAGGAATTCCCTCCATCTTACGATACAAAATAGCACGTTCGTTCATCCAGGAGTTGAATACGGCACAAACGGCACCCCACAACTGCTCGTAGGCACAAGTCGGGAAGTCTTTTCCGGTTTGTTCTTTCACCGCAGCCTTGAACTTCTTCACGAGTTCCTTAAGGTCTTCCACCTCAAGCTCGTTATCCAGCTTCACGCCTTTAGCATGTTTCACCTCTTCTATAATAGCCTCGAACGGGTCTACATCTTCCTTGTTCACCGGTTTCATGCCCAGCACCACGTCGCCATACATCTGCACGAAGCGACGGTAAGAGTCCCATGCAAAGCGTGCATTGCCCGTCTTGCGCGTCAGGCCTTCCACCACTTCGTCATTCAAGCCAAGATTCAGGATAGTGTCCATCATGCCCGGCATGGAAGCGCGCGCACCCGAACGTACGGAAACCAGCAACGGATTCTCCACATCACCGAATTTGGAACGCATCAGTGTTTCCACATGGGCAATGGCTTGTTCAACTTCATTCTTCAACAGAGCAACGACTTTATCCTGCCCCATTTCATAATATTCCGTACAAACTTCTGTCGTTATTGTAAAGCCCGGAGGAACCGGAACCCCTATAAGGTTCATTTCTGCAAGGTTGGCACCTTTCCCACCCAAAAGGTTTCTCATATCGGCCTTTCCTTCTGCCTGGCCGTTACCAAAGGTATAAACTCTTTTTTTGTCCATAATATAAATTTAAAGTTTTTGATAGTGATTTTCTCTTTTTTCTGTTCGCAAATCTAAGTATATTTCGCAGACTAGAAAACTTTTTCAGAAAAAACTTTATGCTAAAATGCAATTTCGACATTGCAATCTTTAATATTTCATTTCATAGAGAGAAATCCCGAAAAAATGTCTATTTTTGCCGAAGAATTTATTAGATTGGTGTAAAAGTGGCAAGAAAGAGAAAAGAACTTCCCCTACTGGAGAAGGTGACAATTACGGATGTGGCTGCCGAAGGAAAAGCCATCGCAAAAGTCAATGATTTGGTGATTTTCGTACCATATGTCGTCCCCGGCGATGTAGTTGACCTGCAAATTAAGAGAAAAAAGCATCATTATGCTGAAGCCGAGGCTGTGAAATTCCATGAATATTCGGCAGTACGGGCAGTTCCATTCTGCCAACATTATGGTGTATGCGGCGGTTGTAAATGGCAGGTTCTCCCCTATTCCGAGCAAATCAAGTATAAGCAAAAACAAGTAACGGACAACCTCACCCGCATCGGCAAAATCGAATTGCCGGAAATCTCTCCGATATTAGGTTCAGAAAAAACTCAGTTCTACCGGAATAAACTGGAGTACACTTTTTCCAACAAACGTTGGCTGACGACAGAAGAGGTTCAGCAGAATGTAGTGTACGAACAGATGAATGCCGTAGGCTTCCATATTCCCAATGCTTTCGATAAAGTGCTTGCCATAGAAAAGTGCTGGTTGCAGGACGATATATCCAACCGCATCCGCAATGCGGTACGCGACTATGCCTACCAGCACAACTATTCCTTCATCAACCTGCGTACGCATGAAGGAATGCTACGCAATATGATTGTGCGTACCTCTACCACCGGCGAACTGATGGTAATCCTTATCTGCAAGATAGAGAAAGAGGAGGAAATGGCTCTGTTCAAGCAAATGCTGCAATACATAGCAGATACATTCCCCGAAATCACTTCCCTGCTATACATTATTAATAATAAGTGCAACGATACCATCACCGACCTCGAGGTACACACCTTCAAGGGAAAAGACCACATCTTCGAGGAAATGGAGGGACTGCGCTTCAAGGTAGGTCCCAAATCTTTCTATCAGACCAACTCCGAACAAGCCTACAACCTCTACAAAGTAGCACGCAACTTTGCCGGACTGACCGGTAACGAGCTTGTTTATGACCTTTATACCGGCACGGGTACCATTGCCAATTTCGTATCCAAGCACGCACGCCAGGTAATCGGCATAGAATATGTGCCCGAAGCCATTGAAGACGCCAAGGTCAATGCCGAGATTAACGGAATTAAAAATACATTGTTCTTTGCCGGAGATATGAAAGACATGCTGACACAAGACTTCATCAACCAATACGGCCGTCCCGATGTCATCATCACCGACCCTCCCCGTGCCGGAATGCACCAGGATGTAGTGGATGTCATTCTGTTTGCCGAACCCAAACGCATCGTATACGTCAGCTGTAATCCGGCTACGCAGGCGCGCGACCTGCAACTGCTCGATGCGAAATATAAAGTGAAGGCCGTTCAACCGGTAGACATGTTCCCGCACACCCACCATGTGGAAAACGTAGTATTATTGGAATTAAAAGATTGAAAGTCCAAGTAGTTTTCAATCGTAAATTGTAAATTGTCTAATCGTAAATTAAAACCAGTCGTGGCAAAAGAAAAAATTACAGCAAGAGCCCGCACACAATATACGGACTACATGGTGAAGGAACCGATGGAGCTCATGGAGTTTCTGGCAGCTAAAATGCCGGACGCCAGCCGCACCAAGCTGAAATCATTGCTGAGCAAACGCATTATATATGTGGACAGCGTTATCACTACACAATACAATTTTCCCCTGAAACCGGGTATGAAAGTACAAATCAGCCGTGAGAAGGGACGTAAAGAGTTCAACCATAAACTGATGAAGATTGTATACGAGGATGCCTATATCATCGTGATAGAGAAGATGCAGGGTTTGCTGTCCGTCAACACTGACCGGCAAAAGGAACGTACCGCCTATACCATCTTGAATGAATACGTGCAACGCTCGGGCAAGCAGCACCGTGTACACATCGTGCACCGCCTGGACCGTGACACCTCCGGCTTGATGATGTTTGCCAAAGACGAGAAGACCCAACGTACACTACGCGATAACTGGCATGACATTGTAACAGACCGGCGATACGTAGCCGTAGTGGTCGGCGAGATGGAAAAAGATGCAGGAACCGTAGTTTCTTGGTTGACGGACCGCAAGCTGTATGTATATTCAAGTCCGACAGATGACGGGGGACAAGAATCCATTACGCATTACCGTACCATCAAACGAGCCAATGGATACTCTCTTGTTGAACTGAACCTGGAAACGGGACGAAAAAACCAGATACGTGTACACATGCAGGATTTGGGGCATCCTATTATCGGCGACGGACGCTATGGACTGGAAGACGTAAATCCTATCGGACGCTTGGCCCTGCATGCTTTCAAACTCTGTTTCTATCATCCCGTCACGGGAGAGCTGATGCGGTTTGAAACACCTTATCCGGGAGAGTTCAAGAAATTGGTTTTGAAGAATAAGTAAAAAGCTGACATACAATAAAAAACGGAGCAATTGATTTGCTCCGTTTTTTATTGATAAGCATGTCGTCATTGCCGACGCATACGAAAAGGCTGTCCGTGAATATTATCTTGATATTCCCTCCAGCTATTATACCAAGTACCACTGAAAGAATAAGAATCAGCCATGGCTCCTTCAATGTAAGCCATGCTGCCACCATCATAGAATTCCAATTCCATCAGATTGTAAGCCCCACTAACCCAATTCCATCTGAAAAGCAAATAATTCGGGTCGCCATATGAACCAATAGTACCTTGGTTGCGCGCGTTAAAGGTCATAATCGTCCCCCTACCCCAAGTATATGCCCCGAAATCTATTTCTTCAGATGTATACCATTCACCGGGCAGATTATATTCCGTTTCTTCCTCACTATCACATGATGTCAATCCTAATACAAGGACAAACAACAATAACATTTTTGTGTATTTCAACATATTATTCATAAGCCATACTTTATTTATAATTAGCATCTACCATCATAACAACCACTCCATCCAGTTTACCGGATAAATAATGTTCGCGCACCCATACATTATCAAAGTACTTGATTTCACCGGCACCATAATTCAGAGTCAACCCCTCCATAGACTTATCCATCCATTTCCAAGTAAAAGTACGTGAAGTCGTTTCATAGGGACGGGACTCGCCTCCGCGATAATACTCCCAGATTTCCTGTCCAGAATTATCAGCCTTGGCAAACTTCAGCTGATGACTGCATAACACTTCAACTCCATCTTTGTTTTCCGTCTGATATTCTTCTATCCACGTCTTCCCACACAATTTGTCGTCGCTATTCTGCATGGTATAATATACATCATCCCCACAAGACGCCAGCCCAATCGTAAATACACACAACAGCAATATCTTCACATAATTCAAAGTCTTCATAAGTTATCGAGTTTAGTTAATACTTGCGGACAAACATACACAAAAAAAATGAAACACTTAATACTTATCCTGGAATTTCTTGTAGAAGACAAGGAATAAAATAAATCCCATCAGTGCAAACGGTACGCCTGCCAATGCGGGATAACGGTATCCTCCACTCAAGGCAAGACCTCCGATATAGGCTCCGATAGCATTCCCCAAATTGAAGGCCATCTGCACACAAGCGCCTCCCAACATTTCTCCTCCAGGGGCCACACGAATCATCAACACCTGCTCCGGACTGGAGACGGCAAACAAACCTGCCGTACAAAGCGTCATCAATATTGCCGAACACCACGGATGGGGAGAGAGTAAAAATATCAATAATAAAATAACACATATCATCCCTTGCACCACCGTACCGACCTTCCCCGGAGTGTACCGGTCGGACATGCGCCCACTGACCAGATTGCCGACAACCATTCCGAATCCTGCCAGTACCATCAGTGCCGTAATGCTGTCCGCACTAAAACCGGAAACCTCAGTCAGCAACGGAGTGATATAGCTATACCAGCAGAATACACCACCGTTGCCCAAAGCTGTAGCTCCCAATATGAGCCACGGCGCCGGCTTTTTCAAAAAACGGAACTGTCCTTTAAATCCCGTGTCTTTCAGTCCTTCGACCTGCGGTACCCAACGCCAAATGTAGTACAATGTTATCAATCCCCAGGCACCTACCAGCAGAAACGTGGCACGCCAAGACAGTGTATGGCTCAACGAAGTACCCAACGGCACCCCAAACAGATTGGCCACAGTCATTCCCGCTATCATAATTGAAACCGCCTCCGAGCTTTTCCCCTTATCAGCCAATTTTCCCGCAACAATGGAAGCCACCCCAAAATAAGCGCCATGAGGAAGTCCGGAAACAAAACGTCCCAACAGCAAGACCCAATAATTGGGTGCCATAGACGCACAAATATTACCCACAATCATTAATGCCATCAAGACCAGCAGAATCTGCTTCAACGGGCGTTTACGGGCCAGGAGCAGCATGGGCGCACCAAAACAAACACCCAACGCATACGCAGAAATGAAATGACCGGCCACGGGAATGCTGATTCCCAAATCAGTAGCCACATAGGGCAAAATACCCATCATCGTAAATTCGGCAATCCCTAGCCCCAATGTGCCGAACGCCAATGCAATAAGACTCTTCTTCATACCTTAAAAAACAACCTATATTTTTTACCGGGCGCAAAGATAATGACATTGCATTCTCCAAATAAAAAGGATACCGAATTATTTTCAGTATCCTTCTTCATTTTTTATCTTATATCAATTGTATACCCACCTTTAAAGACTCCTCCCGGCGCCAAGTGCTGCATCCAGTCCTTATCCTTATATTCGCCCTTATAATGGGCACGGTCACAACGCCCGTACCACGGCTCGATGCAGACAAACGGAGCATTCTTGGCCGGAGGCGACCACAACCCCACCACCGGAGTGTCGAAATACAGACTGAGATAGGGCTTCTTCTCCTTATTATATAATGTAACTTCTTTCACTTGACTGTTTTCCAGAATCAGGGCATCTTTATCAAAGGAGTGGATGTCCAAAGGCAGCAGGCCATCTGTCAACTCAAGCAAATATTCCTTATCCGGAGCGGCACATCCTTTCTCGGAGATAAGGATATAGTGCAAACCTTCCGTCTTATCAAAGCCGAAATATCCACGGTCCGTTGTCTCCGCATCATAGTCCGGGTAATAGAAAGCCGGATGGGCCCCTATCTGGAAGTGCATTTCGCGTGTTCCGGTATTGATGACTTTCCAAAGCACCTCAATCTTCTTTCCCTCTATCCGATAGCCTATCTCAAGGCAAAACGGGAAAGGATATTTCTTGCGTGTTTCCTCACTGTCAACCAGTCGATAACGCACTTCATCTTCCAGTTCAAGCATCAATTCAAAATCCATATCGCGGGCAAAACCGTGTTGCGTCAATGCATAGGAAACGCCTTCGTGGCGGTATTCATTCTCCCAAACGCTGCCTACAATGGGAAAAAGCACCGGAGAATGCCGTTTCCAGAAAGCGGGGTCTGCCTGCCAAAGATATTCTTTTCCATCATGCAAGATACTGCATAACTCGGCCCCATGTGGGGAGACTTTAATTGTCAGTTCTGAATTAGAAAGTGTTTTCATATCATATATCATTTTGTTATTTTCTCATATAGTGTGGCATCTCTCCGGGTATTTCCATCGAAATCTCCACCAGGCCACCGACTACTCCGTCCTGCTTCCATGCCGTCTGATAAATCATTTTCCTGACACCGTTCTTCTCAATGGTGTAGGCATTCACTCCCCCCGTCTCCAGCAGTTCGCGTATCTTGGCTTGCGATTGCGGGTTGTGGCAATCAAAGAGATTCTTGCCTATCAGGTCACCGTGTTTGGCAAACGTACGGCATGCTTTCTCGTTCATATATAGGATGATTCCCTTTGTGTCGCATACAGTTACGGCACAGTTCATTTCATTGGCCCATTCGTACATAATTCTTTATTTTTAATTGGCTATTTTCTATGCACTTGAAATACATTTACAGAAAACTCTTCAAAGTCAAATGTCCTTTTCTCTATCGAATTATTATTGCATTAATCCTCCTTCTATGAAGAAAACGACTTCATTCAATCGTTCTTTATTCGATTCTTCATCTTTGAAAATAGCTGGAGTGAAGATTATCCTATCTTGAATCAGATTATCTACCAAATCCCACATGACTTCATGGTACAGCATCACCATTGCCACTTTTTCATTGTCAATACCATATTGGCTTGCTAAGGAGCCACAATTATTCTTTAGTTCCGCACTGATAGAGTTTACCAATTTTTCAGTTATTTGATGAAAGCGGTCTTGCCGTTTCTTTATAATAGGAAATAATACATCTCCATTATCATCTACCAGCCCATAAGGTTTTAACTGAGAAACGAGTTTGGCATCTGTTACTTTTCCGAACTGTGCTATTTCATCAGCACAATGGTCCATAATGTCGTTGTCAGGAGCAATGCCGCTATTGATGTAAGTCAAAATCAAATTCTGTTCTCCGAAACCATTCGTACCGCATGCAAAGCCATTTCTTGATTCGTATAATACCCAGTAACAGCCACTCCAGCTTGTATAATTGTCAACATCCTCAAACAAGACTAACTTTGTCCACATTTTTCCATCCAGAAGGTATGAAAAAACAAGTGAGAGTACATTGTTCTTGAATCCCATTTCACTGATAGTTTGTGCCAATGATATAAAGTCTGCCTTTGTTTTGACATACATGGATTCAGCAATCTCCTTACTTAAGCTTCTTAGAGAATTGGTCTGTTCTTTGTCGAGAATGGGTATAGTAGCTTTCCATTTTCCTTTTGTTTTACTGACAAGTCCACCTACTTCCAATAACAATAATTGGCTATCAGAGCATTTAATACCCATTTCACGAAGTTCGGCTTGAGTACGTGGAGTCCGTAAATTGTATAGTATTTCCCAATTATTATCTGGCGTTACATAGTCTTCGGGCTGATGTCCGTTCACTGCAACAAACTGGGTTGCTTCCCATTCGCTATAAGGTCTTATCGATATTTGTGCTTTAATCATTGTGGTAACGGACAATAAGGCAAACAACAATAATAAGTCCGGATAATGTTTCATATATCGCTTAATTTTAGTTTTGTTCATCATTCATGCACTTCTCTTATGTAACAAAGATAACGTTTTTTTCAATTCCTCTCTCAAACCTATAACAAAAAACTTCCCGACTACCAATAAAAAACTTCCTAACTACTAATAGTAAAGTTTGCAAGTATAGAGATAAAGAATTACCTTCGCCCTTGGTTTGTCTATCCCAAGCCTTGGGATAGAAATCCCCAACCTTGGCATACACATCCGCAACCTTGGGACAAACTCTGTAAGCCCCAATAAACAAACGAACCTCATAACAACGCTACCATCATGGCAGAATACAACATGCAGGAACTGAACCTGCCGGGAGAAGACGGCAAACGCATCCTCTACCCACGAATGAAACTATACGGGCAGGTGGACTTGGAAACCATCACCGAAAAGATAGCATACGCCTCATCCTTCACACGAGGAGACATCATCGGACTGATGCAAGCCATCACCGACGAAATAGCCTACCAAATGGGGCAAGGTTACTCCGTGAAGATTGACAACTTAGGAGTATTCACCCCTGCCCTCGGTCTGCGGCAAGACCGTGAACGGGAGACGGGCGAAGAAGGAGACACCAAGCGAAACGCCGTCAGCATCTGCCTGAAGGACATACATTTCAAGGTGGACAAAGAACTACTGTACCGTACCGCTCGCCATTGCCACCTGAAACGTTCCACCGACAAATTCCAACGCTCCTCACAAGTGTTTTCTCCGCAGGAACGGCTGGAACGGGCAAAAAAATACCTGGAAAAGAACAGCTTCATGACCCAAGCCGACTATTGCCAACTGACCGGCTTATTGAAGTCTGCCGCCTCCCGCGAGTTGCGCGAATGGATAGCCAATCCCGAATCGGGCATCGACTACAAAGGACGAGGAACACACAAGATTTATATTCTAAGGAAACCATAACCCACATCCATTGAAACCATAAAAACAATGAAGATACTACACACCAGCGACTGGCACCTGGGACACACCCTCTACAACTACGACCGTACCGCCGAACAGCAGGCCTTCCTACGGCAACTCACCCGCATAGTAACCGAAGAGCAGCCCGACGCCATGGTGGTAAGCGGAGATATCTACCACTACTCCTCTCCCGCTGCCGCCACGCAGAAGATGTACACCGACGCCATGCTGAACATCCATCAAGCCTGCCCCGGAATGGCCATCGTAGTCACCGCCGGAAACCACGACAGCAGCTCGAAACTGGAGATAGACAGCAGCCTCTGGCAGCACTTCGGCTTGAACGTTGTGGGAAACATCGAACGTACAGCCGAGGAAGTGAATCTGTACAAGCACATCATCGAGATAAACAATGAAAAAAAGACAATAGGCTACGTCATTGCCGTGCCCCACGTCTATCCGCAAAACTTCCCCCTGCTGGACACTGAAACACCGCGCGACCAACGGCAGGCACGCTTCTTCCAGGCACTGCTGGACGAAGTGAAGAAACGGAATACGGCACAGCTTCCCGTCGTCCTCATGGCCCATCTCTCTATTGAAGGCAGCGACCGTAGCGGGCACGATGAGAGTATCGGCGGAATAGAGTATGTTCCCCTCAGCGCTATGGGAGAAGGGTACGACTACCTGGCACTCGGACACATCCATTGCCCTCAGGACATCAAAGGCAGTCATCACCACGCACGCTATTGCGGCACTCCCCTCCCCGTCAGCTTCGACGAAACCTATCCGCACTCCGTCTCCATCATCGAGTTGGAGAAAGGGGCAGAGCCACAAATCAGTACAAGGGAAATTGAAAATCCGATTCCCCTCGTCACGCTTCCCCATGACCCGACACCTTTCGAAGACGCCTTGAAACTGCTGGAAGAATATCCGGAAGAGAAACCTGCATACCTCCGCCTGAACGTGCTGACAAAAGGCTACCTGCCCCCCGACTGCAACGAAAAAGCCTCGAACGCCGCCAAAGGCAAGGCATGCAAATATTGCTACATCAAGACTACCCGAGAGCGACAGGCCGACACTGACGAGAGCAAGCCTATCTCCATCCAAGAGATGCAGGAAATGTCTCCCCTGGAAATAGCCAGACTCTACTACCGCGAAACCGAAGGAGAAGAGATGGACCCAGAACTTTGCCAGCTGATGGAGACTGTCATGCAAAAAGTGAAAAGCAAGAACAACTCCTAATCATTTGTCCGAACCATGAAACTCCAGAAACTGACCATAAAGAACCTTGCCTCCATAGAAGATGCCGTCATCGACTTTGAGAACGGACCGCTAAGCGAGGAATCCCTTTTCCTTATCTGCGGCGAGACGGGTGCAGGGAAGACAACCATTCTCGACGCCATTTGCCTGGCACTCTACAACGAAACGCCCCGCATGGACCATGCCGAGAACGAAAAATACAAAGACCTGAGCCAGACTTTCTCTGCCAAAAAGGAAGATGTTGCCATCAACGACAGCCGGCAACTGATGCGCCGTAACACCAGTGAAGCATGGACGGAGCTGGAGTTTACCGGCTCGAACGAAATGCCCTACACCGCCCGATGGTACGTGGCGCGGGCACACCGCAAGATTTCAGGAGCCGTGCAGGATGTGCGCTGGACACTGGAAAACAATAAAAGCGGCATACAGCTCAACAAAAAGAATGAGATAAAGGCGGAAATACAAGCTGCAGTGGGGTTGACCTTCGAACAATTCTGCCGCACCACCATGCTGGCACAAGGCGACTTCACCAAGTTCCTGCAAAGCAAGGAAAGCGAAAAATCGGATATTCTGGAAAAGCTGACCGGTACAAGTATCTACTCCGAAATAGGTGCCGAAATATATGCTGCCACCAAGGAAAGACGGACGGAATACGAAAACCAGAACCGGAAGCTGGAAGGCATCCACATCCTGGCAGAAGAAGAAATCTCCACAATCAAGGAAGCCATAGCCACGCAAAATGCCGGAGTCAAGGAAGCCAATGAGCAGAAAACCATCGCCCTCGCAAAAAGGGACTGGCTGAAGAAATACTCCGAACTCCTCCTCACCCGTGAACAGCAAAAGAAGATGTGGGAAGGGAAGCAAGCGCAACTGCAATCGGACGAATTCAAACAGAAAGAACTGCTGATTAAGGAATGGAACGCCACCGCCGATGCCCGCAACTGGCTCTCTACCTTGAAACAGCAGCAACAGCAACAACAACAGAACTATGCACAAGCCGGAATGTTAAGAGCATCCTTTGCCCGGCTGGACGGAGGAAGCAAGTGGCTATGCGGTTTCCTGAAAGAGCAAGAAGACAAGCTGCATCGTGCCGAGAAGTACTTGCAAGAGCATTCGCCCTTACTGCCCATGTTCGAGCAAAGCCAATCCATCATTACCGGCCTAAAATCCGCACTCGATGCCCAAACACGCATCGGCACCTACAACGCGCACCTTGAAAGACTTGCCGCGCAACAACCCGTAAAAGTCAAGGAGCGTACCGACAAGGAAGCTGCCCTCACCCGGAAAGAACAAGAGAACCATACATTGCAAAACGAAATAAACCTCCGGAACAAGCAGCTTGAAACCATGGACCGCCCTGCCCTGCAAGACAAGAAAAACAAACTCGATGCCGGACGGGAGAACCTGCTGCAAGCATTGAGCGCCTTGTCTTTACTGGCTGAAACGGAAAGGACACTGAACGAGGCAAAGGAAAACGAAAAGGCTTTGAACGCCAAAGTGGAGGCGTGCCAAAAGCAATACGTCCTCCTGCAAACGGCATTCGACAGCAGGAAAACAAGTTATGATGACATCCGCACCCTCTACGACAAGCAAAAGGAAGCCGTAGAAGAGTGGGCAAAGGAAACACGCTCCCGGCTTGTCGTCGGGGATACTTGCCCCGTGTGCGGACAAGAAATAAAATCGCTTTGCAAAGATGAAGATTTCCAGTCTGTCCTTGCTCCCATACGCACCTCCCTGAAAACAAAAGAGAAAGAATACAAGGAAGCCGAGCAGGCATTGAACAACAATCGGACAGAATCCAAGACCTACGGAACGCTGGCAGAGAATGCCCGTCAGTCCACAGCAAGAGCGCTCCGGAGCTACAACCTTGCCCGTACTGACGCACAAGCCAAATGCGCCCAATGCAACGGCATCGGCCTCTCCACAACCACCGGCGAAACCCTGAAGAAGCTACTGGAAGAGAACAAGCTGGAAGCAGACAAACTGAACGAAAAGCTCACTGAAGTTCAAAAGCTCAGCGCACAAATCATAACTCTGCAACGGCAAAAGGACGAATGCCAAAAACATGTGGACGCTGCACGCCAAGCCTTCAACTCTGCCGACAGAGTGCTGAATGAGCTGAAAAACAACATCGTCAATTACGAGTCGCTCACCGCCAACGAAAAGGAGAACATACGTGCCACCATGGACCGCGTCACTCCCCACATCCTCTGGGAAGGATGGAACACGGAATGGAAGAACTCCCCCCTCTCCTTTATTGACCGCCTGACGCAAGCTACGCGCAACTACCGTCTGGCGCAGGAAAAACAAAGAGAACTGAAATCCGCCATTGCCCTTATCCACAAAGAGCTGGAAGGGATAAACATCAACAAGGAAAGCATCGATGCCGCATTCCCCGACTGGCGCAACGCACCTGCAGCAACACAGGAAATGGAAATCAAGGACCTGGGGATTGCCTGGAATAATCTGAATACACAAGCAAGCGGACTGAAACAAAGCATATCCTCCACCGCAGACCAAATGGCAAGGCTGCAAAAGGATTTAACCGGGTTCTATGCCGCCAACCCCACTCTCGACGAGAATCGTATCACCGTCCTATCCGCTTGGTCCGGCTCCCGGATAGAAGCATTACGTGCCTCATTGCAGACACTTAAAGAGGAAGAAGTAGCTGCATCGACCGCCTTTCATCTGGCCACCGGACAAGTGGAAGAGCACATCAGCCGGAAGCCCGAAATAGAAGAAAACGAGAACTTCGAAACCCTGGATGCACTCATCGCAAATCTCGAAGAAAAGATAACCGCCGGCAACCAATCCATCGGCCAGCAGAAGTTACGCCTGGAAGAAAACACTCGCAACATCGACCGGATAAAGGAAGAAAAGGAACGTGCCGACCGGCTACGCGAAGAGTATCTGAAGTGGGACCGCCTCTGCCACCACTTCGGTGACGAACGGGGAAAGAACTTCCGCAACATAGCCCAGAGCTTCGTCTTAAAAGAACTGCTGGCAGGCGCCAATTTCTATCTGCAACGCTTGACCGACCGCTACGAACTGGAATGCCAGGCCGGTTCGCTCACCATCCTGCTGCGCGACTTCCATCAAGGAGGTGCGGCACGTCCGGCATGCACCTTATCGGGCGGCGAAAGCTTCCTAGTATCTCTGTCACTTGCCCTCGGACTTTCTTCCCTCAGCCGCCAGAGCCTCTCGGTAGACACACTGTTCATCGACGAAGGTTTCGGCACACTGAGCAGCGACTACCTGAACACCGTTATGGACACATTGGAAAAACTGCACCAGATGGGCGGCAAGAAGGTAGGCATCATCAGTCATGTGGAAGGACTGAAAGAGCGCATAAAGACCCAGATACAAGTACGGAGGATAGACAGTTCAAGAAGCGAAATAGAAGTGGTGAATACCCTCTAAGCTGGTATCGGGATAAAGAAAACGAATGTTTTTTCGGCTCTTGATAGTACAAGCACCTGCATTATTGTGTATTTTTGCAGTCTCATAAAAAAGAAAAGACAATGAAAAAGTTCATGAAAGGAGTCCGGTTTACTCCTAAAAACTATTCCGACGAAGTAGAAGCCAAAATTCAACATTATAAGAAAGAAGGATATAAACTGCCGATGCGAAGCGCACTCCGCACCGAGGAGCAGTTGGCCGGTATCCGCGCAAGCGCCAAAATCAACACTGCCCTGCTGGATTATCTCTCCGAGAACATTCGCGAAGGCATGTCCACAGCTGAAATTGACCATATGGTGTATTGCTTCACCACAGACCACGACGCCATCCCCGCCCCCTTCATGTACGAAGGCTTCCCCAAAAGTGTGTGTACCAGCATCAACGATGTAGTGTGCCACGGCATTCCCAGCACCAGGGAATTCCTGAAAAGCGGTGATATTGTAAATGTCGATGTATCCACCATTTACAAAGGTTACTTTGCCGACGCATCACGCATGTTCATGATTGGCGAAGTCAGCCCCGACATGCAGAGACTGGTACAGGTCACCAAAGAATGCCGTGACATAGGCATACAGACCGCACAGCCCTGGGCACGCCTCGGTGACGTAGGCGCCGCCATCCAGGAGCATGCGGAAAAGAACGGATACAGCGTGGTACGCGACCTCTGCGGACATGGCTGCGGCGTCAAGTTCCACGAAGAACCGGATGTGGAACACTTCGGCAAACGTGGTACGGGCATGCTGATAGTGCCGGGCATGACGTTCACCATCGAACCGATGATTAACATGGGAAGCTACGAAGTCTTTATCGACGAAGCCGACGGATGGACCGTCTGCACAGACGACGGACTGCCTTCTGCCCAATGGGAAAGCCAAATCCTGATTACTGAAGACGGAAACGAAATATTGACACAATAAGGCGGACACTTCAAAACACCTATGGAGATAGTATTACTGATTATAGGGATAATCATCGGAACCGTAGTCGGCTATCTGGCGGCAGACCGCAAGTCTGCCGCACTGAGGGCAGAAATCAGCGGGACAAAGAAGGAAATAGAATTATTGAAGCTGCAGAAGGAAGAAGCCGAAGCGTTGCACAAGCGCATGAACACCGAGTTCGAGAATCTCTCCAACCGTATCTTCCAGAGCAAAGCCGAAGACTTTACCAGGCTGAATACCGAACACCTGGGCAATCTGCTCCGCCCGCTGGGCGATAACCTGAAGGACTTCCGCCAAAAGGTGGAACAAGTATACAGCACCGAAGCCAAAGAACGCTTCTCGCTGGGTGAACGCATCAAGGAACTGATGGAGCTGAACAACCGCCTCAGCGAAGATGCCAACAACTTGACCCGTGCCCTGAAAGGAGACTCCAAAATGCAAGGCAACTGGGGCGAAATGATTCTGGAACGTCTGTTGCAAGCCTCCGGACTGATTGAAGGCGAACACTACTTCCGCCAGGAGTTTCTAAAAGACGAACGGGGCGAAGCCATCATCAACGAGGAAAGCGGGCAGAAGATGCAGCCCGACATCATCGTGAAGTACCCCGACGAACGGAAAATGATTATCGACTCCAAAGTGTCGCTGACTGCCTATGCTGCCTACACCTCTGCCGAAAGCAAGGAGGAGCAGGCACACTTCCTGAAAGCACACCTGCAATCCGTCCGCGCCCATATCGACGAGCTCAGCCATAAAGACTACTCGCATTATGACGCCCAATCACCGGATTTCGTTATGATGTTCATCCCCACCGAAGGTGCCTACCTCCTCGCCATCCAAAGTGATGCCCACCTCTGGGAATATGCCTACAACAAAAAGGTGGTACTGATGAGCCCCACCAACCTGATTAGTGCCCTGCGCCTCTCGCTCGACCTTTGGAAGAAGGAGAACCAGGTAAAGAATGTGCAGGCCATCATCAAGCGCGGCACCATCTTATATGAAAAGATTGCAGGCTTTACCGATACCTTCCTCGGTATCGGCGACCGGTTGGCCAGTCTGCAAAGGGATTACGACAAAGCCTTCAACCAGCTCTCGGACGGTAACGGCAGCGTAGTGCGCCAAGCCGAAATGCTGAAAGGCATGAGCCTCACTCCCAAGAAACGCATTTCTCCAAGATTGCTGCCCAAAGACACCATTCAAGAAGAAACAGAAGAGGAAAACAATAACATTCAATAAAACATCCAACATGAAAACTCTGAAAGACCGCATTCTCCTTCACCAAGAACCGTTCATACGAGGTCTGTGTCAACAGGAATTACCACCGGAGAAGTAACAGCCATTCTGGCAAATGCACCGATTCATATCAAGGAATAAAGAAAAAGCGACGAAGAATCCACTCCACTTTCTTTCAATAGAGAGGAAATGCCCCGAACAAAAAACTCCGGCAAAGCCCTGAAGGACAAGCCGGAGTTTTTTTATCTCAAGACGGACAAGGAAGATTATCCGCCAAAGTTATCGAACATCAGGTTCTGAGCCGGAACGCCGAGGTCGTCGAGCATCTTCTCAACAGCCTTCGACATCGGGCCGGGACCACACATGTAGTATTCGATGTCTTCGGGAGCTTCGTGGTCTTTCAAGTAAGTCTCGTAAATTACGTTGTGTACGAAGCCCGGAGTGTACTTCACGCCCGCTGCATCGGCTGCCGGATCGGGACGGTCCAGTGCAAGATGGAACTTGAAGTTGGGGAAATCCTTTTCAATCTGCAGGAAGTCTTCCAGATAGAACACTTCATTCAATGCACGTGCACCGTAGAAGTAATTCATCACGCGGTCTGTAGTGTGCAGTGTCTTCGTCATATGCATAATCTGTGCACGCAACGGAGCCATACCGGCACCACCGCCGACCCACATCATCTCCTTCTTGGAGTCGAATATCGGATGGAAGTCTCCGTAAGGGCCACTCATGGTTACCTTATCACCCGGTTTCAGGGTAAAGATATAAGAAGAAGCGATACCCGGCATTACATCCATGAAGCCCGGGCCCTGGTCTTTCGGCTTGAACGGAGGCGTGGCGATACGTACCGTCAGCATAATGCGGTCGCCTTCGGCAGGATAGTTGGCCATAGAATAGGCACGGATGGTTTCTTCGTCATTGCGGCACTTCAAGCCCAGCAGACCGAATTTCTCCCATGCAGGCAGATACTCATCACCGATAAGGCTCTTGTCGATGTCCTTATCATAATCCATCGAATATTTAGGAATCTTAATCTGCGCATAAGAACCCGGAACGAAATCCATGTGCTCGCCTTTGGGCAATGCAACGATGAACTCTTTGATGAACGTAGCCACATTCTTGTTGGAGATAACCTCGCACTCCCACTCTTTTACGCCCAGTACGCTTTCGGGAACCTTGATGGCCATATCGCCTTTCACTTTCACCTGGCAACCCAGACGCCAGTGATCTTGTATTTGCTTACGGCTGAAGTGCGGAGTCTCAGAAGGCAAGATTTCACCCCCACCTTCCATTACCTGGCATTTGCACTGTCCGCAGGAACCTTTACCACCGCAAGCGGAGGAAAGGAACACACCGTTTACAGACAGCGTATTCAGCAATGTAGAACCGGAAGCTACGTCCAGTTCCTTGTCGCCATTGATAGTCAGTTTTACATTACCCGAAGGCACCAAGAAATTCTTGGCAACCAGCAGGATAACAACAAGCAGGATGACAACCACGAGGAATACTCCAATGCTTGCTAATATCATATTCATATCCATTGTTTTATTCCTTTCTTTTAGATGTTCAAACCAGAGAAACACATAAATGCCATTGCCATCAGACCTACAGTGATAAACGTGATGCCCAGTCCTTTCAGTGGAGCCGGAACGTCAGAATAGGCCATTTTCTCACGGATGGCAGCCAAGCCTACGATAGCCAGCAACCAACCGATACCGGAGCCCAACGCATAAGAGACAGCATCAGCAATGCCACCGATGAATTTCGGGTCGCTCTCACCCAGCGTGATGCGCTGCTGCATGAAAAGAGAAGCACCCATGATGGCACAGTTTACAGCAATCAGCGGCAGGAAGATACCCAGTGAAGCATACAGCGAAGGGCTAAAACGCTCTACAATCATTTCCACCAACTGAACGATAGCTGCGATTACAGCAATGAAAAGAATAAAGCTCAAGAAGCTGAGGTCAACGCCTTCAATGATTGCGTTGGCAGCCAGCACCTTTGTCTGCAATAAATAGTTGACCGGAAGCGTAACCACCAACACGAAAGTTACGGCGATACCCAGTCCTACGGCAGTCTTCACATTCTTCGATACGGCAAGGTAAGAACACATACCGAGGAAGAACGCGAATATCATGTTGTCCACAAAGATAGAGCGGACGAATAAACTTATTAAATGTTCCATATCTCTTCGATAAATTAAGAATTAAAGAATTAAAGAATTAAAGCAATGAGAACTTGTACTGCAGCAGAGCAGCCCATTTTTCATTCTTTCATTTTTCATTCTTCATTTATTTATTACTGCTTTTCCTGCAATTCTTTGTGACGTGCACGCTGATACCAGATGATGCAAGCGCAGAGAATCAACGCCATTGGCGGCATCAGCATCAAGCCGTTGTTCACATAGCCCAACTTCTGCAGAGGTTCATAGTTCAAGATGTTGAAACCGAGCAGCGTTCCCGAACCCAGAAGCTCGCGGAAGAAGGCTACGATTACCAGAATCTTGGCATATCCCAAACCATTACCCACACCGTCAAGGAAAGATTCCCAGGGACCGTTCTGCATGGCAAATGCTTCCAAGCGTCCCATCAGGATACAGTTGGTAATAATCAGACCTACATATACAGAAAGCTGCACACTTACATCGTAAGCAAAAGCTTTCAGAATCTCACTTACAATAGTTACCAACGCGGCAACAACCACCAGCTGAACGATGATACGGATACGGTTGGGTATCGTCTTGCGCAGCAGTGAAATCACTACATTGGAGAATGCTGTAATCACCGTCACTGAAAGCCCCATCACAATGGCAGGCTCCAGTTTGGCAGTAACAGCCAAAGCAGAACAGATACCCAATACCTGCACGGTAACGGGGTTGTTCAGTCCCAGCGGAGTAGAGAATACTTCTTTATTCTTCTTTGAAAACAATTGTCCCATATTCTTATTCCTCCTCATTATTATTAGTTAAAAAGTTCTTGTAGCTGCTCAGACAAGCCTTCAACATGGCATCCACACCTACAGAAGTGATGGTACCACCGGAAATGCCGTCCACCTGATAGTCAGGTTTCTCTACCTTGCCGTTCTTCACAACACCGAGGACTACCTCGCCGTTCTCCAACGTTTTCTTGCCGGAGAACTCTCCCTGGAAATGCGTGCTGGCGATTTCGGCACCCAGACCCGGAGTCTCACTGGCATGAGAGAAGTAAACACCATAAACGGTATCCTTGTCGCTGTTCAGCGCAACATATCCCCAGATAGCGCCCCAAAGACCGGCACCGTAAACGGGAAATACATATTTCTTCTCACCGTCAACCTCTGCCACGAATACGTGCAGACGGTTATTTTCTTTGGCTTCCTTCTCGTAAGCGGTAGCAAATGCACCGGTATTCTCTGTCAGAGTACCGTCAACGTTCATCAGCATATCGCCCTTTACATATTTATTATATTCAGCTTCGGCATCCTTCACGTCCTTGATGTTGAGTGCAGCAAGAATCTGCTTCTTCGTGTCAAGTTCCACATTCTTGTTCTGCGTCTCGCGCAAGGAAGAACTTACGAATGCCAGCAGGAATGCAACGATAACAACCATTACCGAAGCATAAATGATAGTATAACTATTACTATTGGTATTCATTTCTTTTCCGGTATTTAATTGTTAGACTTGATTGCACGTTTTTCGCGACGGCTGATGTTACCCTGTACCACACAGTAGTCAATCAGCGGAGCGAAGATATTCATCAGCAGGATGGCAAGCATCATACCTTCGGGGTAACCGGGATTGAGCACACGGATAATGATAGCCATGGCACCAATCAGGAATCCGAAGATGTACTTACCAGTCTCTGTACGTGCCGATGTAACGGGGTCGGTAGCCATGAACACGGCACCGAAGCAGAAACCGCCCAGCACGAGGTGTTCGTACCAAGGCATCTGTGCCATCGGAGTGTCGGGACCGATTGCATTGAACACCCATGCCATGAAGGCACCGCCTACGAATACGGAGAACATCGTTTTCCAGCTTGCAATGCCCGTCCACAACAGCAGAATGGCACCCAGAGCGATGGCGATAACGCTTGTCTCACCGATGGAACCCGGAATAAGGCCGGTCACCATGTCCCAGGAGAACTCCGGAACGGCGCCCGAGGTAGCGGCTGCACCCAACGGAGTAGCTACCGTCAGACCATCTACCGACTGTCCCAGACCGAAGATACTGTCGCCCGATACCCAAACGGCATCACCGGACATCTTCGTAGGATAGGCGAAGAATAAGAATGCACGGGTAATCAAAGCTACGTTGAACACGTTCATACCCGTACCACCGAATACTTCCTTAGCAAAAATTACAGAGAATGCAGTAGCCACCGCCAGAATCCACAACGGGCAGTCTACCGGAACAATCATCGGAATCAAGATACCGGAAACCAAGAAGCCTTCCTGAATCTCCTCCTTCTTCCACTGAGCCACTACGAACTCAATGCCGAGACCTACTACATAAGATACAATGATTTTTGGCAATACAGCCAGAAAACCGTAGATGAACATTTCCCAGAAGCCTCCGGCAGCACCGGTAGCGTGGAAATGCTGGTAACCTACGTTATACATACCGAACAGCAGCGCCGGTACTAACGCAATGACCACCATCGACATGATGCGTTTGCTGTCAATGGAGTCGTGAATATGCGTTCCCGATTTCGAAGTGGCATTGGGCACGAACAGGAATGTTTCGAAGCCATCAAACACCGAACGAAATGCGTGGAATTTGCCGCCTTCCTCAAAGTTCGGCTTTATCTTGTCGAGATAATTTCTTAACGCTTTCATTAATATATTTACGATTTTACGATTTACAATTTACGATTTGCCATACGCCCCGATTATGCCATTTCGGCACGAAGCATATCGAGCCCTGCACGTACGATGCGCTGCACTTCCACTTTGGAAGAACATACGAATTCGCAGAGAGCGAAGTCTTCGGGAGCTACTTCGTAGATGCCCAGAGCCTCCATACGGTCGATGTCACCTGCAATGATTGCTTTCACCAAGTATTCGGGGAAGATGTCCATCGGAAATACGCGGTCGTATTCGTTGGACATAATCATGTGACGTTCACCACCCTTGATACGGGCATCTATCACATATTCCTTCTTGCCCATCAACCAGCTGAAGTAAGAGCGGTTGACGCTGAACTGATTGAAACGCGGCATAATCCAACCCAACATTTCATGGATTTCATCTCCTTCGGGAATAACGGTCAATTGGCTGTCGAAAGAGCCGAGGAAGCCGTTCGGAGAAACTTTCTTACCGGTCAGCACGTTGCCGCTGATGTAGCGGAGGTCTTTGTCGGTAGTCACGTTACCTTTGAAAACGTTCGTCAACAGAGCGCCGACTTTCAGCTTGCAATAAGCGGGTTTCAACACTTCGGAACCCGTTACAGCCACCGTACGGGTCATGTCCACACGACCGGTATTCATCAGACGTCCGATGAAGAGTACGGCTTCGGCACTGATGGTCCAGACCGTTTCACTCTTCACTACCGGAGAGATGTGGTTAATCTGTACACCCACGTTGCCTGCCGGATGTGGTCCGTCAAAAGCTGTTACGGTAACGTTCTTTGCCTGCACAAGAGCAGCAGACTTTTGTTTTACACTAATACCCAGATACGTCTTTGCCATCTTTGACAAAGCGTCGAGTCCCGTCTGGAAGTTTGCTTCTTCTCCCTTCAGCGCGAATTCAAAATCGGGAGCCAGCGGATTGCTGTCGAAAGCCGAAATGAAGATAGCTTTCGGAGTTACCGTCGGATCAGCGATAACGTCGTACGGACGTTGGCGGATGAAAGCGAACATACCTGCTTGCAAAAGAGCTTCTTTTACTTGCTGGCCGCTCATCTTGGACGGGTCCATCTTGCCGAATTCCTCATAGTCTTGCTCAGTGGCAGCCTCTACGACGATGTTCAGCACCTTGCGGCGTGCACCACGCTCCACGCTTGTCACTACGCCGCTAACGGGCGAAACAAATTTCAATTCAGGATGATTCTTGTCGATAAACAAGGGTCCCCCGGCCATCACATATTCCTGCTCTTTGACCACCACTTTCGGAGTGATGCCTGTATAGTCATCGGGAACCAGCGAATAGAATCCCGGTTCCTTAACAGACACAAGTTCCTGGGCAGCAGCGCCTTTCAGGTTGATGTCAAGGCCTTTACGTAACTTAATTACATTTGCCATGCGTTTATTTAAAATAATGGTTTCATTAATTTGCCGCAAAAGTAGCAAAAAAGAACGTGAATAAAGAGTAAAAAAGAAAGGAATTACGGAGAAATTTCCGTAATCCCTTTCGTTAACGAACACGAGAACAAGGATTAGGGGTTAAGAATTAGGGATTAATACCCTGCGGAATCATAGTGCAGCCCACTAATCCTTAATCCTTAATCCCTAACCCCTAATCCTTATCATCACTTTTCTTCAGCGAACATCGGGTCCCATGCCGGCAGGCAGACGGGCTTTTGTTTAAACAGTTCCATCACTTTGGCGGGAACATACTTTGTCTCCACTACCAGACGGAACATGTATTCATTGAACCACTCGTCGGTCATGATGAGATGTCCCTGATAACCGGAAGCGGCTCCCCAACTGTTCTCTACCATCCATTTTACGGGCTTTCCGTCTTTGTTCAAGTCAACGGCCATCAAGGTCATGGCGTGGGAAGAGCCACTGGAGAAAGTCTGGATACGTTGCTTCTTGTCCATCCCGAAGGTGGTGCCCATCAGTGATTCGTAGTCATAGTTTTTCACATCGAGCAGACCGCGTTCGGAGTTCAGGAACTTGCCCACATCGCAAGAGAAGTACATCATGGTGCTGTCCTTCAAGGAGGCAATGGCCATCTCTTTGATGTCCTCTACGGGCAGGTTGACATAAGTCCAGTTCTTGCCGTCGTAACGGTGGCGGTCATAGTCTATTTCATAGCACTTGTAATACTCGCGACTGGGGTCGTTCATCAGCATTACGTAGTTGGTCAGCAGTTGTTTGTCTCCATATTTCTCAAGGAAAGACATGGGAGTGTGATGCTCTGTCTCCACAGGATTACCCTTGGCATCGTGGCGGACATAGTCGAACTCCGTGGGAGGTACACCGAGGTTCAGCACCAGCATGCGGTAGATGGTTCCGAGCATCGTAGTTTTCTCCTTCTCCAGAGCTTCGGGCTTGGCACCGGCGGCAGCCATGTCACGCAGTTGCAGACCATACTCTTTCAGCTTCAGAGAGATGAGGTTGGCCATGCGGGAGGTATTTTCACTGCTGTTTGTTTCGGGCATGGCATCTTTGGGAACAAGGCCGTATTTGGAAACAATGTCGGCCACACCGGTAAAGGTACCCCCATCGCTCAGCGGATGCTGGAAGAGCCATTCTACGGTCTTATCAGTCAGGGGACTCTTGGAGGTGTCGATGATGCCTTGCAAGAAGAGGTTTGCCTTCTCCAACTGGTCCCAGAAGAAGGGATAGACTTCGGAGAACTCGAAAGACTGGAAACCGTATTCGGCAAGAGTCTTGGCACGCATCACATTCAGCCCCGTAAACAGCCAGCAGCGGCCAGACGACTTCTGGTCGGTGATGCCTTTGGATTCTACCTTGATGGAGAAGTGGGTATCCATGCCCTGCATATTCTCCTGGTTGAGTGCCAGTTTACGGATGTCATTATTGCCTATGGCATTGCGGAGCGCCTTGTCGGCAGCCGTGCCTTGATAACTTTGCTTGATTTGTCCAAGCATTTCGGGGCTGATACCCCCTTTTCCCTCTTGTGCCTGCACAGAGAACAGTGCGGCACTCAGAACAATTACAGATAAAAATCGTTTCTTCATTCAGATTATGTGTTTTTAGTTATTGATGTCTTGCTTCGTGAAGCAGACAAAAGTAATGTCTTTTTTGATAATTTTAGTGACATCTTTAGATTTATTATCTATTACAGTGAAAACTATTCGGGATAAAATAGTTTCCTTTGCACCCACATTTCGTACGACATGAAAAGATATATACTAAGCATTATCGCACTGGTGCTGTTCGCCACCACCTTTTATGCCCAGGAACAGACTGCGGCCGCCACAAACGACAGCGTTCCTGCACTGACCAAAAAAGAACTACGCAAGCAAAAGGTAGCGCGTCGGAATCTGCATTACAATATTCTGGGCGGACCCAGCTACACCCCCGACTTCGGTGCCGTGCTGGGAGGAAGCGCCCTAATGACCTTCCGTATGAACCCCAGCGACACCACGCAGCTGCGCTCCGTAGTGCCCATGGCCATCGCCTTCATGTTCAACGGTGGCATCAATCTCTTCTCCAAACCGCAACTCTTCTTTAAGGGCGACCGTTTCCGTATCTTCGGAAAGTTCAGCTATAAAAATACGGAAGAAAACTTTTACGGCATCGGCTATAATACCAATAAAGATTATGTACGAAGCGACAGTACCAGCAAATACCGGTACAGCGGCGTGCAAATCAACCCCTGGTTCCTTTTCCGACTGGGCAACAGCAATATCTTTGCCGGACCTCAAATCGACATCAATTACGACCACTTGACGGAGCCCGGCAAGTTCTTGGTGGACGAACCCTCGTACAAAGAGGCAGGCGGTACGGCTAATGGCTATAACAACTTCAACTCCGGCCTCGGTTTCCTGCTGACATACGACAGCCGTGACGTCCCTGCCAACGCCTACCGTGGTATGTATCTGGATTTCCGCGGCATGATGTACGCCAAGTTCATCGGCAGCGACCAGACCTTCTACCGCCTAGAGATAGACTACCGCCAATACAAGTCACTGGGCAAGCGCAGGGTGCTCGCGTGGACGGCACAGACCAAGAACGTGTTCGGTGACGTCCCTCTGACGCAATATGCCCTCACCGGAACGCCTTTCGACCTGCGCGGCTACTACATGGGGCAATATCGCGACAAGTCCTCGCATGTGGTCATGGCAGAGTACAGACAGATGCTCAATACCGACCGCAGCACTTGGGTGAAGCGGATGCTCAACCACATAGGTTTTGTAGCCTGGACCGGCTGCGGCTTCATGGGCCCCACTCCCGGCAAGATAGAGGGTGTACTGCCCAACTATGGTGTAGGTCTACGCATTGAGGTACAGCCACGCATGAACGTCCGCCTGGATTTAGGCAAAAACACGGTAAACAACCAGATGTTGTTTTACTTCAATATGACAGAAGCGTTTTGAGTAACGCCCTGCCTACCTGCCCATCCCTTTCCTATGGAGAATGATGATTGAAAGCCTTTAATCGCCTCTCACTCACAAGGTTATTCAAGCTCACCTCTATAGGAAGCCCACTTCCTTATAACATCGGAACACCTTGAGAAACAAACATTTTATTTTTCTTTTCTTTTTCTTGCATCGGTAAAAGATTATCCATACTTTTGGCAATCACATTTCTTTTTATCAAAAAAGAAAGCAAACGAGCGGATACATGAAAGCCCTTGAAGTACTCTTCTGGATAAGTTTATTCATAGTGTTCTATACTTATATAGGATATGGTATACTATTATATATCCTGGTCAAGATAAAAGAATGTTTCCGTAAGCCTGCGCCCCGTCCGATGCCTGCCGACGATGCTTTACCCCCATTGACGCTATTTATCGCCGCCTACAACGAAGAAGATGTAGTGGATGAAAAAATGCACAACTGCCTGGAGCTGGATTATCCCGCCGACAAGCTACGCATCCTCTGGGTGACCGACGGCAGCAACGACCATACCAACGAACGCCTCTCCCACTGGCCGCAAGCCATCGTCCTCCACCAACCCCAACGCCAAGGCAAGACAGCCGCCCTGAACCGCGGTATACATTTCGTAGAAACGCCCCTTGTCGTGTTCACCGATGCCAATACTCACCTCAACCGCGAAGCCCTGCGGGAGATAGTGCACGCCTTCACCGACCCTAAAGTGGGATGCGTGGCAGGCGAAAAACGTATCGCCGTGCAAAGCAAGGACAATGCTGCCTCGGGGGGAGAAGGGCTATACTGGAAATACGAATCCACCCTCAAAGCGCTCGACGCACGCCTCTATTCGGCAGTAGGCGCAGCGGGTGAACTGTTTGCCGTGCGCCGCGAGCTGTTCGAGGAAATGCAGACAGATACGCTGCTCGACGACTTCATACTCTCCCTGCGCATCGTCATGCAGGGACACACCATTGCCTATTGTGCCAATGCCTATGCCGTAGAAAGCGGCTCGGCAGACATGCGCGAGGAAGAAAAGCGCAAGGTGCGCATCGCTGCCGGGGGCTTGCAGTCCATCTGGCGGCTGCGTCCGCTGCTCAACCCATTCCGTTACGGCACATTCTGTTTCCAATATATTTCCCACCGGGTGCTGCGCTGGTCGCTCACTCCTATCCTATTGTTCCTATTGCTTCCCCTCAACACAATTCTCATCTTTACGACAAGCACGCCATTACTGTATGCCATCATCTGGCTGTTACAAGCTCTTTTCTACCTCATGGGAAGTTGGGGGTACTACCTTTCAATGAAGCATATAAAAAACAAGATACTTTTCATCCCCTACTATTTCCTCTTCATGAACGTCAACGTCATACGAGGATTCAACTACCTGCACAAGCGCACAGGCAATGCAAGCGGCGCATGGGAGAAGGCCAGAAGGGCATGAAACTAATACTGTAAGAATGAAAAACATTTTGAAACAAGCTGAAAACGCCGAGAGACTGTTGAAGCTGACGTCAGATACCATGCTCCTTCTGAACCGGGACGGCATTTGCATGGACATCGCAGTGCACAATGTAAACCTTTGGTTCATGAAGGAAGAAAAGCTGCTGGGCAAGAATCTGTTCCAACTGATACCGCCGTCCACTTACTACCAAGTATATCCGGAGTTCAAGAAGGTACTGACGCAAAAGGTACGTTCAGTCCATAATTACGAAATGACACTGGGTCACACTACCTATTACTTTAAATGCATCATGTACCCGTACGACGGCATGGTCCTCTGCCAGTACCGCGACATCACAGAACGCAGCCAGCGCAAACTGGAACTCGAAAAGAAAAACCACGAGCTCAACGAAATACAAAAGGCCGCCCTCATCGGAAACTGGCAATACGATACCCAGACCCGCATATTCTGTTATGCAGGCCATACGGGTATCATGTGTTCGGAAGAGGTGCAGCACATCAATATGGACAATTATCTGGAACTTATCCTTCCTGAAGACCGGAAAAGCTTTACCGGCTGGATGAAAGAGAATCTGAAAGGCAAGATGGAAAACAGCGTGGACTACCGCATCTTCCTCAAAGGAAACATTTTCTATATCCGCCTCAAAGCGTTTGCCCGCGAACGGCAGAAAGACGGGAATGTCACTATAGAAGGATACATACAGAACATTACCGACATACAGAAACGGCGCAACGACATCAATCTGCTGACACATGCCATCAACAACTCCACCGAGGACATTTATTCGGCACACGAAGACGGCACGCTGATATTCTGCAACCGTTGCTTCAAGGAACGGCATGGCATCGGTAATGGCCAAGACATCACCCGGATGAAGATATACGACCTGCCCTCATACGGCAGGGATGAAACATCCTGGAAAGAGTTTGCCAACCGTGTCAAACGTGGAGAGACGAACCACGGATACATCGTCTACCATCCGCTGCCCAAGCGTCCGGAAGTACTCGCCATTGAAGGAAACGCTTATTGGGTGACAAGCGACAAAGGGGAAGGAACCATCTGGACATTCGGAAGAGACGTATCGACACGCATCCGGCATGAGCAACAAATCAAACAGTTCTACCTGATTTTGGACAAAATCATCGAAAACCTCCCGGCAGGCATTGTTGTGAAGGACATCAACAACAACTTCAAGTACCTCTACCGCAACCGCGAATCGTATAACCGCGAAATCCCCATACAAGAGGCATTGGGAAAGGACGACTTCGATTTTTATCCTCTGGAGACTGCTCAGGAAAAGAGGGCGCAAGACATCGAAATAGCCAGAACCGGCAAAGAGATGCACTGGATTGCGGAAGAACGCGACGGAAACGGAAATCCCATCTATCTGGACAAACGGAAGATGAAGATTGAAAGCAACGACTTCTCCCCCATCCTGCTGAACATCGAATGGGACATCACGGAAATGGAACAGATGAAACGGGAACTGCTCGTAGCCAAGGAGAAAGCCGAGACCTCCGACCGGCTCAAATCTGCCTTTCTCGCCAACATGAGCCACGAGATACGCACACCGCTCAATGCCATTGTAGGCTTCTCACGAATTATTGCCGAAAGTACCGACGAGGAAGAACGGCTAGGCTATTACGAAATAGTGGAATCGAACAACGAACGCCTGCTCCAGCTCATTAACGAAATCCTCGACTTATCAAAAATAGAATCGGGCATCGTGGAGTTCACCATCACGCCCGTACGCCTCCATCCACTCTGCAAGGAGATACACGACGCACATATTTTCCGCTGTCCCGAAGGAGTGGAACTGATATACGAACCCTCTGACGAGAATATCGTGATTGACGGAGACAAGAACCGGATTTTCCAGGTCATTTCCAATCTGATAGGCAATGCCTTCAAGTTCACCACCAGCGGGCACATCAGTTACGGGTATCGCCGGGAAGGCAAGTATGTAGCATTCCACGTCACCGATACGGGTATGGGCATTGCACCGGACAAGGTGGACCGGGTATTCGAACGTTTCGTCAAGGTGAACAACTTTGCCCAGGGCACCGGATTGGGACTTTCTATCTGCAAAACCATCATCGAACGTCTGGGTGGCAACATATCCGTCACTTCAGAGGTGGGTAAAGGCACCACATTTACTTTTGTTCTCCCGCTGGAATCCACCAGCAAAACAGAGGCGGAAAAGAAAGAAGAGGACAACCAGGAAACGACAGCAGAGACACACTCCACAGAGCAGAGGGGCAAAAATGCAGCCCCCGGAGATTCCCCGAAGAATGAAGAGGTCGGAGCACTCCCTACCCCTCCTTTCAAGACCATCCTGATTGCCGAAGATACAGAAAGCAACTTCATCCTAATTAACGCCATTTTAGGCCGACTCTATCGGCTGAAACATGCCAAAGACGGCATGGAAGCCGTAACGATGTTCGAGGAAGTCCACCCCGACCTCATCTTGATGGACATGAAAATGCCCAACCTTGGCGGAATCGACGCCACTCGCATCATCCGTGAACTGGTACCGGACGTCCCCATCATCGCCCTTACAGCCTATGCCTACGAGCACGACAAGCAAGCTGCCCTGGAAGCAGGTTGCAACGACTTCCTTACCAAACCCTTCACTCAAGAAGTGCTGAAGGAAACCATCAAGAAATGGCTGGATGATAAAGGATGACTGAAAAACAGTCATCCTCCACTTTATGCAAAAATATCACTTCGCTGGATATAAGCAATCACATCCCCTTTATTGACCACATCCCCTTGCTTGGCACAGACTTCCACCACACGTCCGGTAAATCCGGTCCATATCTTCTCGTATTCGCCCCACGGCGTAGAGATGTAGCAGAACACCTCATCATGCTGGTACTTGCGTCCGATGAAAGGAGCAGAAGAAGGACCTTCGACGGAAACCTCCCAAAGCACTTGCCCCTTGGAAGGCGCGATTATCGGGTCTGCCTTGGCACGCTTCAGCTTCTTGATTTCTTCTTCCGAGTATCCGTTTTTGGCCATTGCCGCATCCTTGGCACGCTGCAGGTCATCCTCAAAACGTTTCTTGGCAACGCCGGATTTATAGTCGCGATACTGTCGGTCGTGCATGGCAAGCTCGAAGAGTTCCTCGTCATCATCGCCATATTCCCAACCGTTTTCGTCCATCTCTTTCCGGTATGTATCCAGAGCATCCGGGTAGTTCAGCTGCGGGTCCGTATCCACGAACTCAAAGCCTTTGGACTTGGCCAGTTCCACTATCTCGGGCGCTAAAGTACCGGGGAGGCGTCCGCTCTTGCCCAAAATCATGTCCCACGTATGGTTGTCTATCATCGTCCAACGCTCCTCTCCCTTTACCTGCTGCATGAGGTTCATCAAAGCCACATTCTTCACATACTGGCTGAAAGGAGTCACCAAAGGAGGATAACCCAGCTTGGGCCATACATATTCCACTTCGTCGAACAGCATGACGAGCAGGTCGTCCAGACTGAGTTCCGGCTCGTTCTTACCGCGCAGTATCATGTTGATGCCGGAATGCACTCCCTTCAAGTCGGCCATCATGGAGCCCATCATGCCACCCGGCAAACCGCACTTCAGCAAGAGTGAGGACATATGTTTATTGGTGGGGTCCATGAAATAACCCAAGAACTCGTCAATGAACTCCTGCGTCATGGCACGGGCTTTCATGTAGGCTTTCATGTTTATGTCGGGCACTTGGAAACCCAGGTCTTTCAGCATGGCCTGCACGGAGATGATGTCCGGATGAACCTTGCCCCACGACATGGGTTCCATCGCCACATCGATGATGTCGGCACCGTTCTCACAGACTTCGAGAATGGAAGCCATGGAAAGTCCGGGACCGCTATGCCCGTGGTATTGTATCAGCACATCGGGGTGCTTCTCCTTAATGGTTCTGACAAGCTGTCCCAGCATACCCGGACGTCCGATGCCCGCCATATCCTTCAAGCAGATTTCAGGTGCCCCGGCTTCAATCAACCGGTCGGCAATACTGGCATAGTATTCCACCGTATGGACGGGAGAATACGTGATGCAGAGCGTAGCCTGCGGTATCATGCCCGCTTCCAGAGCATATTTGATAGAAGGAATTATATTCCGCGTCTCGTTCAATCCGCAGAAGATACGGGTAATGTCCACACCCTGGGCATGCTTCACCTTGTACATCAGCCGGCGCACATCTGCCGGAACGGGATACATGCGCAGTGCATTTAGCCCGCGGTCGAGCATATGCGTCTGTATGCCTGCTTCCCTAAAAGGTGCGGTAAAGGCGCGTACAGCCTTGTTGGGATTTTCACCATACAGAAGGTTTACCTGCTCAAAAGCTCCTCCGTTTGTTTCAACGCGTGCAAAACAACCCATTTCAACTATCAACGGAGCAATACGTACCAACTGGTCTACCCGGGGTTGATACTTACCGGACGACTGCCACATGTCCCGGTAAACAAGACTGAATTTAATTTCCTTTTTCATCATAGTCAATAATAAGAGATTTTCCTTCGGTTAACTTAACATATACAAATATAAAGGATTATTCTGACATATAGTCAAGAACAACCCTTAAAAATTCATCATAAGCAATATGTTATATATCATATTGCTACTATCAAATTATTATCAGATGAAATCTTTCAGTTCATCCTGCAACTTCTGGCGTGTAAAGAAGATGCGGCTTTTCACCGTTCCGAGCGGAAGGCCGAGGCGTTCGGCAATCTCGCGGTACTTGAAACCGGACACATGCATGGAGAAAGGGACTTTATAGTCGCGTGGAAGGGCATTGACGATGCGATGCATTTCTTTCAGGTCGTAGGCACCCTCGGTACTGGCAAAACCAGAGTCCTGGGGCATGCTGAGGTGATACTGATTGTCCGTCTGGTCCACAAAAGTCTGTTCGCGAACTATTTTCCGGTAATTATTGATAAAGATGTTGCGCATAATGGTATACATCCAACCTCTGAAATTGGTGTCGGGTTCAAATTTGTCTTCGTTATCCAAAGCCTTGAGAGATGTCTCTTGCAACAAATCATTCGCTTCTTCCCGGTCGGCTGTCAACTTGTATGCAAAGCGAAGCAGTTCTTCTTGCACTGCAAGTAAATCTTTTCTAAAACTGTAAGTATTCATACTTTGCTCAATTTTTAAATAGTTAATAATGGTTTAGGTTTTACGATTGCAAGTATAAGGAAGATTTGAAGCCCCGGGGGACGGAATACGATTTTTATTAGGGGTGAAAACTATCATTTGACAGTTTACACCCCCCTCTCTGATAGTTTGCGGGTGATATTATATACTGAAAACCATCATTTTTCCGAAGATTTCGTAAATGTTACGTGATTTTTTTATAGCTTTGCCTACATATAGGAAAACACTTTTATTACATAAAAACACTTTATTTTATGAAATCATTTCAATTTAAGTCACTTCTTCTGCTGGCTGCCCTCATCATTTCCCTGCCCTCCTTTGGACAAGGACTGAAGGCGTTCAAGCTGAAGAACGGTCTTTCCGTATATATATGGGAAGATGAATCCAAATCGGACGTGTTCGGACTGGTAGGCGTACGTGCCGGTTCCATCAACGACCCCGAAGAGTACACGGGACTTGCACACTACCTGGAGCACGTCATGTTTAAAGGAACAGACAAGATAGGCGCGCTGAACTGGACGGAAGAAGAACCGATCTACAAGGAAATCATCGCCAAGTACGACCAGATGGCCGAAGAAGCCGACCCGGCAAAAAAAGAAGCCATCAGCAAGGAAATCAATGAGCTGACCGTCAAAGCTGGAAAATTGGGACTTCCCAACGAATACTCCAACCTGATGGAAAGCATGGGTGCCAAAGGGGTGAATGCAGGCACCTACTATGACTGGACCTTCTATCACAGCTCCTTCCCTGCCTATCAGATAAACAAATGGCTGGAAATCTCCTCACAACGTTTCCTGCATCCCGTATTCCGTTCCTTCCAGTCGGAGCTGGAAAACGTGTACGAAGAATATAACCGTTCACAAGATGACCAGGGACGTGCACAGAACCAGTTCGTGATGGAGAAAGCTTTTGAGGGACATCCTTACTCCCGTTCCATCATCGGCCTGCCCGAACATCTGAAGAATCCCCGCTTGAGCAAGCTGATTGAATTTTACGAACAATGGTATGTCCCCGAAAACATGGTACTGGTACTCGTAGGAAACATCAAAGCCCAACAAATCAGCGGACGCATCAATGCCGCCTTTGGACGTCTGGCTGCTAAGCCCGCACCCGAACGCAAGGTCTACCAGAACCTCGAAATAAAGGGCCGCAAACAGTATTCGGCTAAAGTAGGATTCTACCCGCAAGTGGCAATGGTATTCAATGGAGTACCTGCCGGACATCCCGACGAAGACGCTCTGGACATCGCTCTGGCACTGCTGAACAACAACAGTCAGACCGGAACTATGGACAAGCTGGTACTGGACGGTGAACTGACCAGCGCCGGAGCCTACACCCGTACTTTCCGCGAACAAGGACGCGCCATCGTAGCGGCCATTCCCCTCTACGACGAAAACCAGCGCCGTTTCGAGTCTACCAAGAGCGCCGAAAAGAAAGCCTTGAAAGCCATCCAGCAAATCGCCAACGGAGAATTCGAGGACTGGAAAATTGATGCCATCAAAGCCGAGAAATGCCGCCAGTTCGACCTGGAAATGGAGTCGAACGAGGACAAGGCCATGATACTGATGAACGCCTTCTACAACGAGCAGGACTTGGGCGACATACTCAATTACAAGGACAAGATTATGGCCATCACCACTGACGACATCAAGCGAGTAGCCAAGAAATATCTGTCAGACAATTACCTGGCCCTATATATCGAAAAAGGAAAGCCTGACAAGAACGCCAAGATTGAGAAGCCGGGTTACAAACCCGTAGAACCTCCGATAGGAAAAGAATCGCTCTATGCAACACAATTCAAAAACCTGCCCATCGGACAGATGGAGGAGAAATTCGCAGACTACGGCGAAGTGCAAATCAAGCAACTGAACGACCGTTCAAAGATGTACTACACACCCAACAAGGAGAATAACGTATTCCAGTTGGTTGTACAATACGGAGCCGGTGAACGCGAATTCCCAAAACTTGGCTATGCCGCCCAGTTGATGAACAACGCAGGCATCATGGGGGCCTACGAACCGCAAGAGTTGAAAGAAGAACTCAGCAAGCTGAACGCAACCTGCCACGTGACAGCCGATGATGACAACCTCTACATCATCATGGAGGGCTACGAAGCCACCCTGCCGCAAGCCTGCCAGCTACTTTCACGCCAGATTTTGATGCCAAAACTGGACGAAAAGCAACTGGCACGTCTGAAAGGTTCGGCAATGGGTATGCGCCAGCAGCGCAAAGACAACGTCAGCATCCTGAACGAAGCACTGCGACAGTACATGCTCTACGGAGAGAAATCAGACTACATCAAGGAGCTGACCGACAAGGAGATTTACGAATTACAGATTTCAGAACTGACGGGCGACATCAACCGTGCCTCCAACTACGAGGCAAAGGTGTTCTTCACCGGAACACTCCCCTTCGACCAAGTATACGACATTCTGAGCAAGAACCTCCCGTTGGTGGCCAACGAACGCCCGTCCAACTCCCCGCAGGCAAAGGACATGATGCCGGTGACCGAAAACACCGTCTACTTCCTGCCTAACAACGATGCAGAACAAGCCCAAATCCACCTCTACATCCCGATGCAGAAGGCTGACAAAAAGGACGACGTGCTGCGTAGCGCATTCAACCAATACTTCGGCCTTGACTTCACCGGCATCGTTCTGAACGAAATCCGCGAAAAACGCTCCATGGCCTACACAGCCTACGCATTCGTCGGCACGCAAGGCATAGCCGGAAAAGCAAGCTATCTGCGCGGCTATATCGGTACCCAGAACGACAAGGCAAACGATGCACTGGACGTGCTGATGGGTCTCGTCAACGACATGCCGAAGAATCCGGAACGTATCGACAACATCAAGAGCTACCTCCGCCAAGCCATGCTGACCAGTCACCCCAGCTTCCGCAACAAAGCCATGGAACTGGTAGACTTGGGCTACAGAGGCTACACGGACGACCCAGCAAAGGAAAACCTGCCGAAAGTAGATGCACTGACCTTTGACGACATCGTGAAATTCTACGAAGAGAACATCAAAGACAAACCTTACTGCATTTCCATCATGGGCAACCCTAAGAACATTGACCTGAAGCGGCTGGAAAAATTCGGCAAGGTAGTGAAACTGAACGAACGCAAACTTTTCAACACGAAGGATGCATTGTTCTAACCTTGTTTTATCCCCTTAGCAATCCCATCCTCTTTCCCCCTTATCAGGGGAACGAGGAATATGAAAGATTCCCCGACATTTCGGTTCCAAATGCCGGGGAATCTTATATTTAACACCTGAAGTTCTTTTGCACATTGCCCGGAATTTCACCGGAAAATCCCTGAGATTCTCAGACAGCAGATAACGGACTACCCTTCCTGCTCCTCTTCATTGCCCGAAAGGATAGGCAGGCAAATCCTATACTTCACCGCCAGTATGCGGGTAACGAACACCGTCACACCGCCCACAATCTGACACACGAAAGACTCCATCCTCAGAAGATGGCACATCCAGTAGAAGGTTCCTCCCACCACACAAGCCATCGCATAAATCTCCTTCCGGAATATCAGCGGAATTTCGTTAATGAATACGTCACGTATCACACCTCCCGCAGCCCCGGTGATGCTGCCCATAATGATGGCCACCCAGAAGGGATAGCCCAGCGCGATGCTCTTGCCCACGCCGACCACCGTGAACAGTGCCAGGCCGATACTGTCGAATATGAAGAACGTATTGTGCAGATGGATGAGATGTTTACCGAAGAGGATGACCCACAACAAGGCCAGTCCGGTACAAATCAAGTAAATGGGATCCGTCATCCAGCCCGGGGTGACGTCCAGCAACAGGTCGCGTATCGTACCGCCGCCAATGGCCGTCACAAAACCCACCACATACGCTCCAAACCAGTCGAACCGCTTGGCCGAGGCCAGGCGTATGCCACTGATGGCAAAGGCAAATGTGCCAATGAAATCGAGTATCTGAACAAATGTTGGCATTATCACTTTGAGAATTAAAAATTATAAATTATAAATTAAACATTGAATAAGTGTGTATTTTCAACAGACACTCTGAAAATAATAGGCAAAGTAACAAATAATTTCCCTAAGAAAACGTATTTTTGTCGTATCATTTTTCACCAACTACGACAATGAGAATAACAATCGTATCGGGCGCACGCCCCAACTTCATGAAAATAGCCCCCATCTGCCGCGCCATCGACGCCGCCAGAGAGGCAGGAAAGAACATCTCCTACCGCATCGTCTACACCGGTCCGCAGGATGACACCAGCCTGGATGCCTCGCTCTTCTCCGACCTTTCCATGAGGAAACCGGATGCCTACCTCGGTGTCACCGGACACAACCACTCGCAGGTGGCAGCCTCCATCATGCTCGCCTTCGAGCGGGAGTTGGACGGGCATCCGGCACAAGTCGTACTGGTGGTAGATGACATGACCGCCACTATGAGCTGCTCCATCGTCGCCAAGAAGCGCGGACTGAAGGTGGCGCACGTCATAGCCGGCACACGCTCTTTCGACATGAACATGCCCCGCGAGGTGAACCGCACCATCGTGGACGCCATTTCCGACTATCTCTTCACCGCCGGCATGGTGGCCAACCGCAACCTCAACCAGGAGGGCATGATACCCGAATATATCCACTACGTGGGCAACATACTGATTGACACCATCCGTTTCAACCGCCACCGCCTGGTGCAGCCCATGTGGTTCTCCAGCCTCGGCCTGCGGAAAGAGAACTACCTGCTGCTCACCCTCAACCGCCGCGACCTGCTGGAGAAGAAAGCCGTACTGCACTCCCTGCTCCAGACCGTCATCGAGAAGGCCGGCGGCATGCCTATCGTCGCCCCGCTACACCCCTACGTGCAAAAGGCGGTGAAGTCGCTGGAAGTGAATGCTCCCAACCTGCACATCCTGCCTCCGCAGAGTTACCTGCACTTCGGATTCCTCATCAACCAGGCACGGGGCATCGTCACCGACTCGGGAAACATCGCCGAAGAAGCTACCTTCCTCGACGTCCCCTGCATCACCCTCAATACCTATGCCGAGCATCCCGAAACCTGGCGCATCGGTACCAACGAGCTGGTAGGCGAAAATTCCTTCGCTCTCTCCGCCTCGCTCGACAAGCTGCTGCACGGAGAATGGAAGCACACCACCCTGCCCGACCGCTGGGACGGACGAACGGCGGAACGCATCGTACAGACACTACTGAACGGCAACAATTCATAATCCTCCATAAACTCTATCCCAAGCTTGCAAACGTCTATCCCAAACCTACGGACGCTTATCCCAAGCTTGGGTCTTTCTATCCCAAGGCTTGGGATAGAACTTTCTCCATACGTCGTGCAACTTTATCCTTTATATCCGGCAACTTTTCTATAAGGCTTCTGTACGTTTTTTATCTGTATCCGGTAAACAAGACATACGACTTTCACGTTCATTTAACCATATCTCCCGTTTCTTTAGTCTATATTTGCTTCTTGATTAACCTTAATTTGTTAACTTTGCGCCCGAATTATCTGTAACTTATGAAGCAAAGATATACAATTTACGCCCTTTTCCTGCTGTCACTGTTCGCCTCCATCAGCGCATCCGCCCAGATAAAGGGTGTCATCACAGACTCCCTCACGAACGAACCGCTGATGTACATCACCGTACAGTATGAAGGGAAAGGTGTAGGCGGCATCTCCAACGCAAACGGTGAATACCAGGTGGAAACCCGCAAAGGCTGGGATGAGCTGACGTTCTCCGCCGTAGGCTATATCACCAAGAAAGTAAAACTAAAACCCGGCACCCGGGTGCTGAACGTCAAACTGCAATCGGATGACATCATGCTCTCCGAGGTCGTGGTGAAGCCCAAAAAGGAGAAATATTCCCGCAAGAACAACCCCGCCGTGGAGTTCATGAAGAAGGTCATCGAGAACAAGAAGGCACTGAAACTGGAAGAGAACGACTACTACCAGTACCAGAAGTACGAAAAGATGAAGATGTCGCTCAACGACGTCACCCCTGACAAAATGGAGAAAGGCATCTACAAGAAATTCTCCTTCTTCAAAGACCAGGTGGAGGTATCACCCAAGACCAACAAAATGATTCTGCCCATCTCCATCAAGGAGACGGCCAGCAAGACCATTTTCCGTAAAAACCCCAAGAGCGAAAAGACCATCATCGAAGGTATGAACTCCACCGGTATCGAAGAGTTCTTCAACACCGGAGACATGCTGGGGACCATCCTTACGGACGTATTCTCCGACATCAACATCTACGACGACGACATCCGCCTGCTGCAACGCCGCTTCGTCAGCCCCATCGGCCGCGGAGCCATCAGCTTCTACAAATACTACTTGATGGACACGCTCATGGTGGATAGGCAGGAGTGCGTGCACCTCACCTTCGTTCCCCAGAACCCACAGGACTTCGGTTTCACGGGGCACCTCTACGTGGTGAAGGACTCCACCTATGCCGTGAAGAAATGTACCATGAACCTGCCCAAGAAGACGGGTGTCAACTTCGTGGAAAACCTCGACATCGTGCAGCAGTTCGAACAACTGCCCGACGGAAACTGGGTGCTGACCGATGACGACATGACCGTGGAACTGCACTTTGTGAAAGGCATCCAAGGCCTGGAAGTACAGCGGACCACCAAGTACAGCGACTATCAGTTCACAGAGATAGAACCCCGCCTCTTCCGCCTGAAAGGAAATGTCATCAAGGAGGCGAACATGCTTGCCAAGAGCGACGAGTATTGGGCGAAAGTGCGCCAAGTGCCTCTCACCAAGAAGGAGAGCACGATGGACGTATTCATGAACCGTATCGAACAGATTCCCGGCTTCAAGTACGTCATCTTCGGAGCGAAAGCCTTGATTGAGAACTTCGTGGAAACGGGCAGCAAGAAACATCCCAGTAAGTTCGACTTCGGTCCTATCAATACAATGATAACCAGCAACTACGTCAACGGCACCCGTTTCCGTCTGAGCGGTATGACAACCGGTAACCTCGACCCGCATTGGAGCCTGAGCGGTTACGGCGCCTACGGAACCAAGGACAAGAAATGGTTCTACTCCGGGCAGGTGGCCTACTCCTTCAACAAACGCGAATACGTATTGTGGGAGTTCCCGAAGCACTACATCGCCTTCAAGTACACCTACGACGTGATGTCTCCCATGGACAAGTACCTCGCCACGGACAAGGACAACTTATTTGTCGGCTGGAAATGGACCACGGTAGACCAGATGTCCTACATGCGCGATGCCACGCTGACCTACGAGCTGGAAACCAATACCGGCTTCTCCGTACAGGCCATGGCACGCCACCGCAACGACCAGCCTGCGGGGCAACTGCAATACTGGAAGAACAACGGAGAAACACCCGGACAGTGGGATGAAAAGAATACGCTGGTGCACGACATCACCACTACCGAGCTGGGTGTGACCCTGCGTTACGCTCCCGGCGAAACCTTCGTCAACACCAAACAGCGCCGCGTGCCCGTATCGTTGGATGCGCCCACCTTCACCCTCTCCCACACCGCCGGATTCAAGGGCGTGCTGGGTGGAGAGTACAACTTCAACCTGACGGAAGCCAGCATCCGGAAGCGCTTCTGGCTCGGCTCGTGGGGCAAGCTGGACGTAACGGCACGTGCCGGTGCGCAATGGAACACCGTTCCCTTCCCCCTGCTGAACCTACCGATGGCAAACCTCTCGTACATCACGCAGAACAACGAGTCCTTCAACCTCATCAACAACATGGAGTTCCTGAACGACCGTTACGCCTCCCTCAACCTAAGCTACGACATGAACGGAAAACTCTTCAACCGCATCCCGCTCATCAAGAAGCTGAAGTGGCGTGAGATGTTCCGCATCCGTGGTCTGTGGGGCACGCTGACGGACAAGAACAACCCATACAAGAGCAACAATCCCGACTTGTTCCTCTTCCCCATGCGCGACGGTGTACCCACCAGCCACGTCATGGGCAAGACTCCCTATGTGGAAGCCAGTGTAGGTATCTACAATATCTTCAAGCTGCTCCACATAGAATATGTACGCCGACTGACCTATACGGATATACCGGGAGTGAAGAAGGGCGGTATACGCTTCATGATATTAATGATTTTTTAAGAGTTACATACTATGCAACCATTAGCAGAACGGCTTAGACCAAGAACATTAGATGAATATATCGGTCAGAAACATTTAGTGGGACCGGGTGCAGTGCTGCGTAAGATGATTGATGCAGGACGTATCTCTTCGTTTATCTTATGGGGCCCTCCGGGAGTGGGAAAGACAACCCTGGCACAGATTATCGCCAACAAGCTGGAAACCCCTTTCTATACACTTAGTGCCGTGACCAGCGGTGTGAAGGATGTACGCGACGTGATAGAGCGTGCCAAGAGCAACCGCTTCTTCTCGCAAGCCAGTCCCATCCTCTTCATCGACGAGATACACCGTTTCAGCAAGTCGCAGCAAGACTCGCTGTTGGGAGCCGTGGAGCAAGGCACCGTGACGCTGATAGGCGCCACCACGGAGAACCCTTCGTTCGAGGTCATCCGCCCGCTACTATCCCGCTGCCAGCTCTATACCCTGAAGTCACTGGAGAAGGACGACCTGCTGGAACTGCTGCAACGCGCCATCACCACGGACACCGTGCTGAAGGAACGGAAAATAGAACTGAAAGAAACCACTGCCATGCTCCGCTTCAGCGGAGGAGACGCCCGCAAGCTACTCAACATCCTCGAACTGGTGATAGATTCCGAAGCCACCGACCCTGTCCTCATCACGGATGACATGGTGACCGAACGCCTTCAACAGAACCCTCTTGCCTACGACAAGGACGGCGAGATGCACTACGACATCATCTCCGCTTTCATCAAATCCATTCGCGGCAGCGACCCGGATGGCGCCATCTACTGGCTGGCACGCATGGTAGAAGGCGGTGAGGACCCTGCCTTCATAGCTCGCCGCCTCGTCATCTCCGCTTCCGAAGACATCGGACTGGCCAACCCCAACGCGCTGCTACTTGCCAACGCCTGCTTCGACACGTTGATGAAAGTGGGATGGCCCGAAGGACGTATCCCCCTGGCAGAAGCCACCATATACCTTGCCACCAGCCCCAAGAGTAATTCAGCCTATATGGCCATCAACAATGCCCTGGAACTGGTACGCGAAACGGGCAACCTCCCCGTCCCCCTGCACCTGCGCAATGCGCCCACCAAGCTGATGAAGCAGTTGGGCTACGGCGAGAAGTACAAGTACGCCCACGACTACCCCGGCAACTTCGTCAAGCAGCAATTCCTGCCCGACGAATTGAAAGACCGCCGTATCTGGGAGCCACAACTCAACCCTGCCGAGCAAAAGCATAAGGAACGGATGCAGCAACTCTGGGGAGAGGAAAAGAAATGGTAAACTATCAATTCAAATTAAAAATTGAAAATTAGAGATTAAAAGTCGGATACAGAAAATCCCCACAACAAATAACTCATAACTCATAACTCCATGAATATAGTAGTATTAGACGGCTATGCCGCCAACCCCGGCGACCTCTGCTGGGACGAATTGCAAGCCTTGGGCGAGTGCACCATCTACGACCGCACCGCCCCTGCGGAAGTATTGGAACGCGCCGCTGGTGCAGAAATCCTGCTGACCAACAAAACCGTGCTCACCGCCGAGCACATGGCGGCACTGCCCGAACTGAAATACATCGGTGTGCTGGCTACCGGATACAACATCGTAGACACCGCCGCTGCCAAAGAACGCGGCATCATTGTCACCAATATTCCCGCCTACAGCACCGACTCCGTTGCCCAGATGGTCTTTGCCCATATTCTGAACATCACCCAGCAAGTGCAACACCACTCTGAAGAGGTGCACCGGGGCCGCTGGACAGCAAGCAAGGACTTCTGCTTCTGGGACACGCCTCTCATCGAACTGCGCGAAAAGAAGCTTGGAATCGTAGGCCTGGGCCACACCGGCTTCACCACCGCCCGCATCGCCATCGGCTTCGGTATGAAGGTATGTGCCTACACCTCCAAGACCAACTTCCAGCTTCCTCCCGAAATCCGCAAGATGGAGCTGGACGAGTTGTTCCGCGAATGTGACATCATCAGTCTGCACTGTCCCCTCACCGACTCCACCCGCGAGATGGTGAATGCAGAACGGCTTCGGTTGATGAAGCCCACCGCCATTCTCATCAATACCGGACGCGGCCCTCTCATCAACGAACAAGACCTTGCCAATGCACTTAACAACGGTACCATCTATGCCGCCGGCGTAGACGTACTCTCGCAAGAACCTCCCCGTGCCGACAATCCGTTGCTCTCCGCCCGCAACTGCTACATCACTCCGCACATTGCCTGGGCAAGCACCGCCGCGCGCGAACGCCTCATGCAGATTATGCTCGAGAACATCAAGGCCTACCAAGACGGCAAGCCGGTGAACGTAGTGAATAAATAACAGACATTACAGCATCTCTTCGCTGTATATCCCGGTGGAAGAGATACTGTAACAAGCTCTGCATGGCAGGGTACCATAACAAAACAAACAAGCAAACAACATGGGAAAGTCTGCCGTAAAAGGTCTGTTCTACATCTGCCTGATAGCAGCGACATTTATCTTGGGCGCCATCACCATAGTGGCAGCCTTCTCAGGAAACATGGCTCCGGTCGATTCCGTCATCATGCCATTACTGGGGCTGGCAGTGCCCGTACTCCTGATTGTCAATCTGATAACGGCACTCTGCTGGGCATTGGCCCGTAAGCGCTGGGCACTGATTCCGCTGGTGGCATTCTTCTGCAACTGGGGATATCTGACGTCTGTCTTCCAGCTCCACCTGCCGAAAGACAAGACCCCGGCAGGCAAGTATCTGAAGATAGCCACCTACAACATACACAACTTTGGAGGTGAGATTACCGGTTATTCCTGCAAGGAGATAGCCCGGTACATGCAGCAGGAGGGCGTGGATGTGCTGTGCTTCCAGGAGTTCGGAGACAACAGTGACTTCCCCACAGACAGCATACGGCGCGTACTCTCGCATTGGTCACACGCGCTCATCCCTTCTGAAGACTCCGTCAAGGGCGTACTGCCTATCGCCGTATTCAGCCGCTATCCATTGGCGAACCACCGTTTCATCACTTACCAGCACAGCTCCAACTGTAGCATGATGTGCGATGTAGTGATGGGTACGGATACCATACGTCTGATAAACAACCACCTGCAGACCACCAGCGTTAGCCAGAAGCGCAGGAAGTGGGAACGCGAGCTGGCCACCGACGACACCCGCCGCGAAGTCCAGGCAGCCAAAGATGCCGCAGGCACCCTGCACGAAAACTTCATGAAGCGGGCCACGCAGACTTACGTCATCAGCCACTACGCCAAGACCAGCCCCTATCCCGTGCTGCTATGCGGCGACTTCAACTCAATACCTTCCTCCTACACCTACCATCATTTGAGGAAAACCCTCAAAGACGGATTCCGCACTGCCGGAAACGGATACATGTACACCTACCGCTATGCCAAACGCATGTTGCGTATTGATTACATCTTCCACTCCCCTAGCCTGAAGGGTATCGAATACTACTCTCCGGACCTGGATTTGTGCAGCGACCACAATCCAGTGATTATGGAGGTTGAAATACAATAAAGTAAAGAAAGCCAAAAATAATAAGGGCTGTCCCGGAAATCCCGTACCAGCAGCATCGTCAGTATGCCCCCACTTTCTTTAACATAATCTCTTTTAAATTAGCTCCTTAAAACGTTATATGTCTCAAAATAAAGGCAATAGTACGCAAAATTATATATAAAGCCATTACATTACGATTACAAATTTTAAGAACTTGCATGGTCTTTTTCATTGAAAGGAGGGAGAAGGAAGATGAAGGGAGGCAGAGGGAGTTATCAGGATTTATTCAATACAAGGCAGTACCACTGTGAAACGGCTTCCACGGCTTTCCTCGGACTGGAGTTCGATGCGTCCTCCCATCTTTTCGACAATGAGCACACAGATGGACAAGCCCAGCCCGACGCCTTGGGAAAACTCGCTGCGCTTGTAGAAACGCTCGAAAATCATCTTCTGCTCGCTGTGCGGAATGCCTATGCCGGTGTCTTCCACATAAAGATGTACCTCGCTCATGCCGGACGGACAGCAATACCCCAGCCGGATGCTGCCTCCTTTCGTAAACTTGTTGGCATTGTTCAGGAAGTTGGTGAGTACCTGTGTCAGTCGCATGGGGTCTACATTCACCTGCACATCTTCGGGAGGGAAATCCTTGAGGAACTGCAACGGCGGCCGGATAAGCAGGCTATGCGTCTGATAGACGTCATCGAGCAACCGGCACACGCTCTCCCGCTGAAAGGTGAACGAGAGGTTACCCGACTCGATGCGCGACAGTTCCAGCACATCGCCCACCAGCTTCAGCAGCAGTTTGGTATTGGTGTTGATAATGTCCACAAACTCCTGCCGCTCTTCGTTTGAAAACTCCGGCTCATTGGCCAGCATGTCCGAGAAGCCGACAATGGCATTGAGCGGAGTGCGGATCTCGTGGCTCATGTTGTTGAGGAACGACTGTTTCAGTTCGGCCTGCTCCGCCAGCTCGCGGGATTCTATCAGCTCCTGCTCGTGGTCTTTCAGTTCCTGGATATTCTGCAGCAATCCGGCTATGATGGGTGCGTGTCCGGGGGTGTGGATGGTATTGTAGCTGAACTCCCACCACTGGAACTCACCGGTGAAGTTACAGCGATACTGCCCCTTGTGGTGCGTGCGTTCATGCCTTGCCGCTATGTTCTTGCGGAAGGCGGGTAAGTCGTCGGGATGGATGTAGGGAGTGATTTCATCGAGCAGAAGACGGCCGGGGCGATGATGAATAAGCTCGCAAAACTGCGAGTCGCAGGACACGGAATCTCCCTCCAGTCGCCAGGCGTAGGTAGAATTTCCTTCGATGGCCAGGCAGAGGGTCTCATGCTCGTAGAGGAGGTTTCGCAATGCCTCACGCTTGCGCCTGCGTTCGCGCAGCAGGCTGAAGGAGAGCAAGACTATCACCGTCAGCACGAAGACTGCGCCCAAGATGGAACCGATAAGTATAGGATAGCGGTAGCGCTCCGAAAAAGGGATATACATCACAGTGTACTCTGCCGGAATGCTCTCGAGCGGGATGCCATACTTCTGCAGCACATGCCAGTTCAGCACGTACTGCTTGGCGCATTCCGTCACCTGCTGCCGGGGCATCCGCCCTTCGAGGCGTTCCTTGATACCGGTCGCCATGTATCTTATCTGGCTTTCCAGTGGAGTGAAATATCCTCCCAGCAAGTAGTCGGCAAAGCCGAAGCCCTCGTTGATGGTCTGAAACGTGGGATTGTCGAAGAGCATGCCCACACGCTTGGTGGTATAGTCTCGCTTGGTGTAGAGCAGCAACGTATTGTCGCCGCGTCCCAGCCACATCAGATGGCGTATCGCTATGGAGTCGCTCGTCATGCGCACAATCTTCGTGGTGTCCAGCAACACGTCTATGTTCTGCCGTTTCAGTATAGGGCTGATAGTCTCCCTCTCGCGCACACGGTGATAGGAGGAACCGGCAAAGTAAGCACCCTCGGTAGAGGTCACGATGGCGAACCCCTGCCCACGACACTGCTCATTCAACGCATGCCATATCTTGCGGTCCAGAAACACTTGTCCGTTCATCAGGCAGATGCGCGACTTTCCCATGATACTCTCTATCATGCGTATGGTACGCAAGTAATCGGGCGTGTCGGCATAGCCCGTGATGTTGGGGTATTGCAGGAGCAGAGATATGTTGGGATAGTTCACACCGCTGAACACAACGGGTATTTCATGCGCCAACGGGTGTCTGCATGCCATCAGCGCATAGGCAGCCTGGTCGTCGAGCACGGCTATCAACTCGGCTCCCCAGGCAGAGAGGTCGTCCACGAAACCGGCCATACGGAGGTTTTCTGCCTCCTCCATGTAGCGGTCGCAGTCCAGATAGTATTCGCGTACATCGCAGTCCAAGCCGAGAAGGCTGAACTCTTTTTGCAACAGTTCCAGAGCCTTCGCAGCAGGCGGATAGCCCGGCTCGAAAGAGTGTATCAGCGCAATACGCCGTGTCTCCGCATGGGCAGGGTGTGCACACACGAGGCAGAGAGAAAGAATCAATATGTATCCGGCAACTGCCTTTATGTGCTTCATATCCGGAAGGTCCTTTTCGACTTGTATCAGCAAAGATACGAATGTTTTTTAAGAATAATGGACTATTTCTTCTGTTTCTGTAACAAAGAATACGTTTTCTTAAATCATTGACACATCCCAACTTATCTTTCAGAGGATTTACCGAATATCCCTAAAGAACCGATTCTTCGTCCAGTATTCCAAAGTGGAGATCTATTTGTTCTTAACCTTCGGCAACACCGCATTCAGTACCATATATCCCAACATACCGGCAACAATCGTTCCCAGCAATACACCAAACTTCGCCTGGTTCAGCAGATCCGGATATTCTCCTGCAAAAGAAAGGTTGGCAATAAATAAAGATACCGTAAAGCCAATACCCCCCAACAAGGATACTCCGGCAACACTTCTCCAATTCATTCCCGGAGGCATTGAGGACAAACCACTCTTGACCGCCAGCCAGGTAAACAGAAAAATACCGATAAACTTGCCAAGAAGCAATCCTGCAGCCACCGCTATACTAACAGCTCCAACAACGCCACCGCCTCCACTGAACACCACACCGGCATTGGCAAAGGCAAAGAGCGGCAGTATCACAAAGTTTACCGCACCATGCAAATTGTCTTCCAGGGATTGCAAAGGACTAATTACATGATCAGAAGCGCGCTCCACTTGTTTTAGAGTGGCAATCTGCTCATTGGTCAATATAATATTATCTGATTTGGTAACCGGAAAATCACCGATAATGTCGCGGATGCGTTTAATGTATTTCCCGGCATCCAAACGGGGACGGGCCGGTATTACAAAGGCCAGTATCACTCCGGAAATAGTGCTGTGAATGCCCGACTGAAGGAACAAATACCAAATAATTACCCCGATAAGCAGGAAGAATATCTTCTGTGTCATACCGAATTTCCCCATATAGTAAAGGAAGAAATAAAGGACAGCAGCTACAATAAGATATCCGTATGCCACTTCGGAACTATAGAAAATGGCAATAACCAGAATGCCGCCAATATCATCGACCACTGCAAATGCCGTCAGGAAAATTTTCAGACTCAAAGGCACCCGTTTACCCAGCAGACTGAGTACACCCAATGAAAAAGCAATATCCGTAGCCATCGGTATAGCCATACCGCGCGTTTCCGGAGTACCCTGAACGACCAAAAGTGAATAGACAATGACCGGCACCAACATACCGCCACATGCCGCTACAAAGGGTAAAGAAGCCTTACGAAAGGAAGAAAGTTCACCCACCAGCAGTTCCCGCTTTATCTCCAACCCCACAGCCAGAAAGAAAACAGTCATCAAGCAGTCGTTTATAAACTCAATCATTTTCAACGGATGACCGCCATGGGAGAACAAATTAAAGTCTCCGATGCGCAGATGCAGTTCCTGCAAAAGAAAGCCCTGATACAGCGGAGCCATCGGCGAATTAGCAATAACGGCCGCCAAAATAGCCATCAAAAACAGCAAGATGCTCGCCGCTATATTCAGCGACGAGAAGTTTTTCACAGTACGCAAAATAATCATAAAGAAGTATATTTGATTTAAGATTTCATCCTTTCGACATCAATCCAGCTTCAAGACTGCAAGGAACGCTTTCTGAGGTACTTCCACATTACCAATCTGTTTCATACGCTTCTTACCTCTCTTCTGTTTCTCAAGCAATTTTCGTTTACGGCTCACGTCACCTCCATAACATTTGGCCGTTACGTCCTTACGCACAGCCTTAATCGTTTCCCGGGAAATAATCTTGGCACCGATAGCAGCCTGAATAGCGATATCGAACTGCTGTCTCGGAATCAGGTCTTTCAACTTCTCGCACATCCGGCGTCCCAATTCGTAGGCATTGTCAAAGTGTGTCAAGGTAGAAAGAGCATCCACCGGCTCACCGTTCAGCAAAATATCCAGCTTCACCAGTTTGGAAGGACGAAAACCGTTGGGATGATAGTCAAAAGAGGCATATCCCTTAGAGATACTCTTCAATTTATCATAGAAATCGATAACTATTTCGCCAAGAGGCATGTCATAGTATATTTCTACGCGGTTACCTGAAATATATTCCTGCTTCACCAGCTCGCCACGCTTGCCCAGACAAAGAGTCATGATAGGGCCGATGTAATCAGTGGTGGTAATCACCGAGGCACGGATATAGGGCTCCTCAATACGGTCTATCATAGTAGGGTCGGGCATGCTGCCGGGGTTATGCACTTCGGTCATATTTCCCTGCTTGTCATAGATATTGTAGGAAACGTTGGGCACGGTGGTGATAACGTTCATGTCAAATTCGCGGTCAAGGCGTTCCTGCACAATCTCCATATGGAGCAGCCCAAGGAAACCGCAACGGAAACCAAAGCCCAAAGCCAATGAGGACTCAGGCTGGAAAGTCAGCGAAGCATCATTCAACTGCAGCTTCTCCAAAGAAGAACGCAAGTCCTCGAAATCTTCTGCCTCGATGGGGTACACACCGGCAAAAACCATCGGCTTTACCTCCTCAAAACCGGCGATAGCCTCTTCGCAAGGACGGGCAATATGCGTAATCGTATCACCCACTTTCACTTCCTTCGAGGTTTTGATACCCGAGATGATATAGCCCACATCCCCCGTACGCAACTCCGGACGTGGCATCATTTCCATTTTGAGCACTCCGATTTCATCCGCATCATATTCCTTGCCTGTATTGAAGAATTTCACTTTATCCCCTTTACGAATCACACCGTTCACTATCTTGAAATATGCAATGATACCACGGAAAGAATTGAAGACAGAATCGAAAATCAACGCCTGCAACGGAGCTTCCTCGTCACCCTCCGGATGAGGGATACGCTCAATGACCGCAGCCAGAATCTCTTCCACTCCCATGCCTGTTTTGCCGGAAGCACGGATAATCTCATCACGCTTGCAGCCCAACAGTTCAACGATTTCGTCCTCCACTTCCTCGGGCATGGCGCTTGCCATGTCACATTTGTTGATGACGGGGATAATCTCCAAATCATGCTCAATCGCCATATAGAGGTTTGAAATGGTCTGCGCCTGCACTCCTTGCGAAGCATCTACAATAAGCAAGGCTCCTTCACAAGCGGCGATGGAACGTGACACCTCGTACGAGAAGTCCACGTGTCCCGGAGTGTCTATCAAGTTCAGAATATACTTTTCACCTTTATAGGTATACTCCATTTGTATGGCATGGCTCTTGATGGTGATACCTCTTTCCTTCTCAAGGTCCATGTCATCCAGCATCTGTCCGTTAGTTACTTGTATAGTATTGGTAAATTCCAGCAGACGGTCTGCCAAGGTTGATTTACCGTGGTCGATATGGGCAATAATGCAAAAATTTCGTATATTCTTCATTGTCAATAACTATCTATTAATTGGGTGCGCAAAGATAATGAAAACAGAGCAAATAAAAAAAATGCGTTGATAACATATTCATGTACCAACGCATCTTTTTATAACATTCCAATCAATTCCTCGCTTAGTTCAGCTTTACAAACAATTCGCCTTCCACTTCAGAAGTAGAAACCTTGTCTTCTCTTAACAACCAGCCCAATCCCAGGAAGAAGTCCTTGTCGATCAGTTTAGTTGCTTTCTTGATTTGCTTGTGAGTCAAGCCATCTGTGCCATTCAGTGCAGTCCAAATCTGTCCTGCAACATTACCAGCTTTTTCTTTTAACATTTCTATTTGCTTTTAGTTAAACGTTATCCTCATCTCCAAAGATAGAGATGTCGGTGTTTTTATATCGCTGCAAAGATAGGTATATTTATGTTATACAACACGTTATTAGGCACTTTTTTTCTTACTAAGGGGTAAAAAAGTTCTTTTTTCTTACTTTGAGGACGTTTTTTCCAGGTATTCGGTCCAAATTTGGGCAGCTACCTCTACCATCCTGGCACACGGGCGTTTAGCATAATACTGCTCGGTACGGGCTTCCGGAACGGACGAACCTTCCGGTTTTCTCAACCCCAACAATTCAGCACATATCAAAGAGCCATTTCGTTTCTTGAATTCAGCAGCCAGCTCCTGCACCAACGCATAGTTTGCCGCCTTACCTTCACGGTCCTTGCCTTCCACAGCTCCTTTTTCCAATCCGGCCAATAGGAACATGCCGCATGCAGCACCGCATGTCTGCCTCATACGACCTATGCCACCACCAAAAGAGGCGGACATCCGGAAAGCCTGCTCTTCTGTAAAGCCATACATATCTGCAAAAGCTCCCACTACCGACTGCGAGCAGTTATAGCCACTCTTGAAAAGCTCCACAGCTTTTTCGATTCTGTCTTTTGTTTCCATCATCATTATTCTGTAATTTCCAACAACATCGGACAATGGTCCGAATGAACAACGTCACCCAATATTCTCGCCTCCTTCAACATCGGGCGCACCGGTTCACTCACCATGCAATAATCAATGCGCCACCCTTTGTTCTTGGCACGTGAATTAAAGCGATAGCTCCACCACGTATATTCCTGCTTGTCGGGATGAAGCCAACGGAAGGAATCTATGAATCCCGCATTGAGAAAGCGCGTCATCCACTCCCGCTCTTCAGGCAGGAAGCCACTGTTGGTGGCATTCCTGATAGGGTCGTGAATGTCTATTGCCTCATGGCAGATATTATAATCGCCGCAAAGAATGAGTTTAGGACGCGTACGTTCCAGCTCCAATACATATTCCTGGAATTTCTCCAACCAGACCATCTTGAAGGCCTGGCGTTCATCACCGCTGGTACCGGAAGGATGATAAACACTCACAACGGACACATCGCCGAAGTCGGCACGGATAAAGCGCCCTTCGTTATCGTATTCTTCAATACCCATACCATATTCCACATGGTCCGGTTCTTGCTTGCTCAAAATAGCGACTCCGCTATACCCCTTCTTCTGTGCAGAATATAGGTAATGCTTATACCCCAAAGCATCCAGCGCCTCTGCCGGATACTGTTCCGGTTGCAGCTTTGTTTCCTGCAAACAAAGCACATCCGGCTGCTCTTGTGCCAGCCACTCGGGAAAACCTTTTGTCACGGCAGCCCTCAGCCCATTTACGTTATATGTAATAATCTTCATACTACTTATTTGATTTCTTAAAAATGAATTATTCAAGATGTCAACTCGGATACCAGCAGCATGATATTCAGCACAGTGACCACCGCAGCAATGGCATAAAGTACAAATGTACTCCATTTGCTGTTTACATACTGCCCCATCACCTTGCGCGAAGAAGTCAGTCCTACTTGCAGGAAAACCGTGAACGGCAGCTGGATGCTCAGTATCATCTGTGAAATCAGCAGTCCTTTGAACGGGTCTCCGATAAAGAAAATCAGCAGCAGCGCAATGCCCAGCGACAGAATCACACCCACCTGCGAGTGACTGTCTTTGATATGATAGGATTCTCCGAAAATACCGGCAAAGATAGAACCTGCCGCCATACCGCTGGTTATCGTGGAAGATATACCCGCCATCAGTAATGCCAATGCAAAAACCACGGCAGCACTGCTCCCCAGCAACGGCTCCAGCAAGGATTTGGCCTGCTGCAACTCTTCCACCTGAATACCGCTTTTAAAGAAAGTTGCCGCAGCCAGCAGTATCATGGCACTGTTGATGGCCCATCCCACAATCATAGAGAACAGCGTGTCGAACAATTCATATTTCAACACCTTACGGATGGATGCATCATCTTTCTTATTATATTCATGGCTCTGTATCACTTCCGAGTGCAGAAACAGATTATGCGGCATCACCACCGCACCGAGTACACTCATGATAATCAGCATGCTCCCATGCGGGAACGAAGGTGTCACCCACCCTTGTGCAGCCAGCGACCAATCTATCTTCACCAGAAACAGCTCATAGATAAAGGAGAGCCCGATGACCGAAACAAAAGCAATGATGGAACGTTCTATCTTCTTGTAGGAATTAGTGAAAAGCATGACGACTACAAATACGGTAGTCAAGATAGAGCCCCATATGATGGGAATGTCAAACAGCATCTGCAAAGCGATGGCACCTCCCAATATCTCTGCCAGCGAAGTCGAGATGGAAGCCAGCACTGCTGTACCCAATATGGGACGCGACACCCAGGAAGGAGTATATTTGGTAGCGGCTTCGGACAAGCACAAGCCGGTTACAATGCCAAGATGCGCCACATTATGCTGCAATACAATCAGCATGATAGTGGATAAAGTCACGACCCACAGCAATGAATAGCCAAATTCAGACCCTGCCGCAAAATTAGATGCCCAGTTCCCCGGGTCAATAAAGCCCACAGTCACCAGCAGTCCGGGACCTATATATTTAAAAACGTCCAGACCGCCCAGATAGCGTTTGTGGTCTCTCCGTTTCAAGTCTTTAAAAATATTCTTCATTGTGTCTGTTCAATTAAGAGCGTAAAAATACTCAAATAATAACAAATACCTCCATGTTAGGTTCAAAAAAAGCCCCTGGCATCTTTCAATGTCAAGGGCTCTCATCCATTCTTTCAGGCAGTAGGCTCAATACCCCATCTCGTGCAATGCCTTGCACAATTGGTCGGGGCAGGAAGTGGAACGTCTTCCGCAGCGAATTCCTTCCAAACGGGCAATCACCGCATCTACCGGCATGCCTTTCACCAAACGTGAAAGTCCTTGCAGGTTTCCATTACATCCACCCCAAAATGCCACTTCTTTCACAATACCATCTTCCACATTCAGTTCGATGTTACTGCTACACGTACCTTGCGTCTTGTATGTATATGTCATTATTCTCCGCCTTCTTCCGGTTTCATGTTAGTATAAACCGTCTGTACATCATCAAACTCTTCGAGACGCTCTATCATTTTGTCGATGGTTTCGCGTTGCTCGGGAGTCACATCCTTCATATCGTTCGGGATATAGGTAAACTCACCGCCGACATCTTCAAAACCGCACTCTTCCAAATGTTTCTGGATAGCTGCATAGCTTTTCGGATCACCATAAATAGTGATAGTACCTTCTTCTTCATCCTCTTCGTAGTCTTCCTCTACGTCATAGTCTATCAAGTCAAGAATGAGTTCCTCCATATCGATACCGTCTTTCTTCTTGAAAGTGAACACACACTTGTGGTCAAACAAGAAAGCCAGTGAACCCATTGTTCCCAAGTTACCGCCGAACTTGTTGAACACGGAACGCACATCGGCTACTGTACGGGTAGTATTATCAGTCAGTGTATCCACAAAAACAGCTACACCGTGAGGACCGTATCCTTCATAAGTCATACCCTTATAGTCGCTCTGGTCCTTACCCATCGCATTCTTGATAGCACGTTCAATATTATCCTTCGGCATGTTTTCACGCTTACAAGTAGCGATAACCGAACGCAGTGTCGGGTTGTTTTCCGGCTCCGGACCACCGGCCTTCACCGCAATAGCAATTTGTTTACCCAGTCTTGTAAAGGTCTTTGCCATGTGACCCCATCTTTTCAATTTGGCAGCTTTTCTATATTCAAACGCTCTTCCCATTGGAACTGTATTTTAAATTATGAATTATAAATTCTGAATTATGAATTAGCGCAGCTTGGCATTCAACTTGTCCTCCAGGTTCTTCACCAGTTTGGACATAATCTTGTCAATCTGCTTATCGTTCAACGTGGCATTCTCATCCTGCAACAGGAAGCTCACCGCGTAACTCTTCTTACCGGCTTCCAGATTCTTACCCTCATAAACGTCGAAGAGAGAGACCTCCTTCAGCAGCTTTTTCTCCGTCTCGTAGGCAATCTTCTCAATTTCCGCAAACTGCACTTTCTTGTCGAGCAGTAACGCCAAGTCGCGTTTCACGGCAGGGAACTTGGAGATTTCCGTATAGCTCACCTTCACATTGCGGATGGCCTTCAGCAATTCTTTCCAGTTGAAATCGGCATAGTAAACCTCGTTGTCAATATCGAATGCCTTCAGCAGCTTCTTTGTTACAATACCGAAAGTAGCCAACCGCTTTCCACCCCTTGTCTGTACGGATAAACCGGCAGCATAGATGTCATCAGTCAGATTGCCGACAACCAAATCATGCATGTGCAGCCCCAATCTGGCAAAGACATTCTCAACGTATGCCTTCAGCTCATATACCGAGCTGTTCTCATCCGGATGAGCCCATGAGTTGGTCACCCTCTTGCCAGTCACCCACAAACCAAGATGATAGTCTTCGGAATAAGCGGCAAGCACTTTCTCCGGATTCTTCTTTTCCTCGTTGAAGTGATAACAATTACCGAATTCAAAGAATTTCAGGTCTGCATTCTTACGGTTGGCGTTGTGCGAGATGCTTTCCAATCCACCGAAAAGCAGTGTCTGACGCATGGCATTCAAGTCTGCACTCAACGGATTCAGCAACATTACCAGATTCTTTGACGGATAAGACTCCAGGTTGTCATAGTAAGCGGCACGGGTCAACGAGTTGTTCAGAATCTCATTAAAACCACAGCCCACCAGCTGCTCGGCAACCAGGTTCTGCAGTTTGTTGGATTTATCATATTCACCCTTGGTAGTCAGACAAGACTTCAAGGTAGTCGGAATCTCCACATTATTATATCCGTAGATACGCAGGATATCCTCTATCACATCACAATCGCGCTGCACGTCCACACGGTAAGGAGGAACATCCAGTGTAAGCCCTTCGGCTGTCTCGTCTACAATCTTCATTTCCAGACTTGTCACGATGCTCTTGATGGTATCCACCGGAATAACTTTACCAATCAGTGAGTTCACTTTCTCATAGGCAAGTTCCACACGGAAATCCTTGGCAGGAGCGGCGCACACATCTTTTATTTCAGAAGAAATGGTACCTCCGGCAAGTTCCTTTACCATCAAAGCAGCCAGCTTCAGGCAGTAAATAGTGGCATTCGGGTCAATACCTCTTTCAAAACGGAAAGAAGCATCTGTGTTCAATCCATGACGACGGGCTGTCTTGCGCACCCATGTGGGATGGAAGTAGGCACTTTCAAGGAACACATCCTTGGTAGTTTCCGTAGAACCGGAATCCAGACCGCCGAACACACCGGCAATACACATCGCCTCTTCCTTGTTGCAAATCATCAGGTCGCGTTCGTTCAATTTACGCTCCACGCCATCAAGAGTTACAAACGGAGTACCTCCCGGCATGGTCTTTACAATCACCTCACCGCCTTTAATCTTATCTGCATCGAAGCAGTGCAGCGGCTGGCCGAAAGCATGGACGATATAGTTGGTAATATCCACCACATTATTGATAGGACGCAGGCCGATAATACGCAACTTATTCTGCAACCATTCGGGGCTTTCTTTCACTGTAACCCCTTTCACCGTAACGCCGGCATATCGGGGACATGCCTCGCTGTTCTCTACAGTTACTTTAATATCCAAATCGTGATTTTCTACCGCAAAAGCGTCTACCGAAGGTTTCTTTAAAGTAGCCGGCTTACCGTTCTGTATCAAGTAGGCGTACAAGTCGCGTGCCACCCCATAATGTGAGCAAGCATCGGCACGGTTGGGAGTGATGTCCACTTCCAGTACGTAATCGCTCTTGATGTTATAGTAGTCCTTGGCAAGCGTACCCGGAACAGCTGTCTCCGGCAGTACGATGATGCCTGCGTGGTCCGTACCGATACCGATTTCATCCTCAGCACAAATCATGCCGACAGATTCCACGCCACGAAGTTTTGATTTCTTGATGGTAAAGCATTCGTCACCGTCATACAGTTTTGTACCCAACGTGGCTACTACCACTTTCTGTCCGGCAGCTACATTCGGAGCGCCGCATACAATCTGCACGGGTTCACCTTGTCCCAGGTTCACCGTAGTGACGTGCATATGGTCTGAGTTAGGATGAGCTTCGCATGTCAGCACTTCGCCGATGACCAGTCCTTCCAGTCCGCCTTTAATGGTTTGCACCTCTTCCACACTTCCCGTTTCCAGTCCGATGGAGGTCAGTGCCGCAGCAACTTCATCCGGTGTCAAATCGAAATCGACATACTCTTTCAACCAATTATAAGAGATATTCATATCATTATATTTTTATTGTTTCCAAAAGTGACTTGCAAAGGTAATAAGATTTTTTGGTTGGCAGGGAATTATAAATGAAGAAAATAACAAAAAGGCGATGAAGTGCTTTTCCTTCACCGCCTTTCTCCTAATATTCTATATAAATCTACAATTTATACATTCATTGCATTGGCGCCTAAAGCTCCCAATATGGCGGAAGCAACAGCTATCACTACCTTCAAAATCTTGTCCCAAACGTTCTTTTTCATAGTCTTAATCTTTCAAAATTAGTAAATACATCTTATCCTAACGGGTTCTCTCCCTGGTCACCGTCGGAACCGCCACCGGAATTACCACCATCACCGGCATCATCCTTACCGTCAGTCACCACTCCCGTCCATTTCTCAAACTCCACACCCTGGAGCAGGGCACGCGTAGTGCCGATGGCAGCCGGGCGCGTGTATTCCGGAGTAAACTGGCAGCGCAAAGCAGTCACCTGATTGGGATTCACGTCTTCAGATTTGGCCACTCCCTTACCTCGCGTACGGGCCTTCATGGTGAATGTGCCCAGACCATCCAGACGCACCGTACGGCTGTTCAGCAACTGATTCCTCATCACCGTCATCAAATTACGGATTACATTATGTACGTCACCCGGAGTCAGGGAAGATTTCTCGGCAATCACCTCAGCCAGCTGTTGTGCATCCACGGCTCTTCCCACTTTCTTCAAACTCAGATGCCAAAGTTTGGCACCCTCTTTCGTCGCCAGAGACGACTGTCTTGCATAATAAAATAAAGGCATACTTTCTTTCTCCTTTTTACATTTTTAATTCAACATGGTTTTTAATCTCGTTTTGTTGATCAACAATGCAAAGGTGAGGATATATTTGCCTGCAAACAAAGAAAACAGCCTCGCTGAAGCTGTTTTCTGAGATAAGTTCATAAAGTATTGATTTACAAGTCGACAGATTAGGCAAGCCAACTTAATCAAGAAAAGGAAAGCTTATTTCAAATTGATTGATGTAATCCAAAATACCTCTTCATGAAACAGACATAAATAAGACTTAACAAGAGGATGGTACATAGCAGATACCAGTAGCCTGAATCCAAACACATTATATATCCTACGATTATGATTGCCTGCACTGCCATGTAAATAGAAGAAACCATTACATGAGGAATCTTCAGCTCATTCGCCATAATCTGATACAGATGTTTGCGATGCGGTAGCCCGATATTCTCATGAAGTATTAAGCGGTGAATGATAGTCAGTACACTATCCACACCATAAACGGATAAAAGGACTATC
>ENA-ORMO01000169-ORMO01000169.1-human-gut-metagenome-genome-assembly--contig:-NODE-169-length-95468-cov-7.742708_pt1 | contig 95468 bp, 81 predicted proteins | sample MGYA00242106_ERZ509001 | MGnify/ENA primary metagenome ERZ509001 (study PRJEB26280, sample SAMEA2338736) | human gut metagenome | biome: human gut; feature: human-associated habitat; material: faeces...
TCCTTGTGTTCAGCCTAGTTCGTAAATATGTGTCCAGAATTCTGGGTACATATCACACATGTCATCGACCGTTTTTCTTTTGGGCATATAGTTTAGATGACACTGATTTTAATATGATTTTTATGAATAAAATAAGTTGAAAAAGGACATAATTATGGTATAATTATGTCATAAACAAGGAGGTGTATGTTATGCCACAAATAATTCCAATTAAAGATTTGAAGAATACCTCAGAGATATCTGATATGTGCCATAAGACAGAGGAACCAATTTATGTTACAAAAAATGGCTATGGCGATATGGTAATTATGAGCATGGAGATTTATGAGTCAACAATGAGACAGATTGCTATGTACAGAGATATAGAGATATCTGAAAAGCAGATAGAGGCAGGACATGTAAAGGATGCCAGAACAGCACTTAGAGAAACGAGAACAAAGTATGGCTTATAAATTAAATGTTACAGAGCATGCCGATGAATTGCTTGATAATCTTGTGTATCATTTGATTTATCGCTTAAAGAATGAACAGGCAGCGGAGCATCTGTTAGATAGTATTGATGTAATCTATGACAGGCTAGAGGTTAATCCTTTTCAGTTTGCAGAGTGTAGAGATGCATGTCTTGCTAAGAAAGGATATCGTGAAGCAGTTGTGCCACAGATGAATTATATTATCATTTTTGATGTGAGAGTTGATGTTGTAAATGTAGTTGGTATTTTCCATCAGTTAGAGAATTATCCCAATAAATTGTAATATGCTTGGGGTAGATCAGAGTCAGTCGAAAGGCTGGCTCTAATTTTTTTTCCTTTTTTCGCAATCTGGCAGATAATTCAGCAGTTCCAGCAAATATATTACAAACCTGTCCGATACCAGCTTTGATATTGGGATTAGGTGAAGAAGCGAATATGGATGAATAAAATGGAAAGTATTTAAGTTATGACAGAAAAAAACAGTTGACTTTTAAAAAAAATTATGATAAAACTATTTTCAACAAAAAGGGAGTAGTTGCATGCGAAGCATGTCCTAATTTTCGTCAATACGTCTTTTGAGACCGGAAGTTAGGTGACGTTATGTTGAACAAGACTTTTTGTGTACAAAATGTACACAAGAAGTCTTTTTTTGTGTACATCTCTGAGAAAGGAAAGGAGAAGAAATATGAAAGAAGTTTATCAACAGACAAAGCAGGAACTATATGAAACATATGGCAGTGCAGACGGACACTCTAAGGACAAAGCAAGTGAACTGCTTTTAAAGTATGGAGAAAATGTATTAGAGGAAAAGGGGAAGAAAAGCGTATTCAGAATCTTTTTGGAGCAGTTTGCAGATCTGCTTGTAATTATTCTTATAGCAGCCGCTGTCATATCAATGGTTTCAGGTAATGTGGAAAGTACATTGGTTATTTTTGCGGTAATCATTTTAAATGCTGTTTTAGGAACAGTTCAGTATGTTAAGGCAGAGAAGTCGTTGGATTCTTTAAAGGAATTATCTGCTCCTAAAGCTAAGGTTTTAAGAGAAGGAATTAAGACTGAGATTGCATCAAAGGAAATCGTGCCGGGTGATGTGCTTCTTTTAGAGGCAGGAGATATGATTGTAGCCGATGGTCGAATTATTGAAAATTATTCACTTCAGGTAAATGAAAGTTCATTAACTGGTGAATCAACGAATGTTGATAAGAAAGATGAAGAAATTACAGGCGAGGCAGCTTTGGGTGACAGATGCAATATGGTATTTTCGGGGAGTCTTGTTACTTATGGCAGAGCCAGTGTTCTTGTAACTGCCACGGGCATGAATACTGAAATGGGTAAGATTGCAACGCTTATGAATGATACAAAGGATAAGAAAACTCCTCTTCAGGTAAGCCTTGATGACTTCAGTAAGAAGCTTGCAATAGCTATCATGATTATAAGCGCGATTGTATTTTTGCTTAGAATATGGCAGAAAGAGCCTGTGTTGGATTCACTTATGTTTGCTGTTGCGTTAGCTGTTGCAGCTATTCCTGAAGCACTTAGTTCAATCGTTACAATAGTTCAGGCTATGGGAACGAGAAAGATGGCTGCGGACAATGCGATTATAAAGGATCTTAAGGCTGTTGAAAGTCTGGGCTGTGTATCTGTTATCTGCTCTGATAAGACAGGTACATTGACACAGAATAAAATGACGGTAAAGGAAGTGTATATAGATGGAAAATGTATGCTTCCGGAGGACTTGGATTTAAAATCACGTCTGCACAGATATTTTTTGTATATTGCGATATTAAATAATGACTCAAATATAAATAACGGAAAAGATATAGGTGATCCTACAGAGACATGTCTGTTAAATATGGCAAGAAAGGCAGGTCTTGTAGAGGCAGGAGCGACGGAAGAGGATATAAGGAGTATGATGCCCCGTATGGAGGAAATTCCGTTTGATTCCGACAGAAAGCTTATGAGTACAAAATATCGTGTTCATGGAGTACCGACAGTACTTACGAAAGGTGCTGTTGATGTTTTGTTGGACAGAATTGAAAATATTGCAACAGAGGATGGAGTAAGACCGATAACTCAGGAGGACAGGGAAAAAATCATTAAACAGAATCAGATTTTTTCAGAAAATGGTTTGCGAGTGTTGGCATTTGCTTACAGAGAATGTGAAGAAGATGATGTTTTGTCTGTTGAAAATGAATGCGGATATACATTTTCAGGTTTGGTAGCGATGATTGACCCTCCAAGAGAGGAATCAATAGAAGCTGTAGCAGATGCAATAAGTGCAGGTATTAAACCGGTTATGATAACTGGTGACCACAAGGTGACAGCGACTGCCATAGCAAGGCAGATTGGAATTTATCATGATGGGGATATGGCTGTTACAGGTCAGGAATTAGATAAAATGTCTGATGATGAGCTTGACAGTGTGCTTGCTGATATTTCAGTATATGCGCGAGTTTCACCTGAAAATAAAATCAGAATTGTTGATGCATGGCAAAGAAAAGGCAATATTGTGGCAATGACGGGCGACGGAGTAAATGATGCACCGGCACTTAAGAAGGCAGATATCGGCGTTGCAATGGGAATTACAGGAACCGAGGTATCAAAGGATGCTTCTGCAATGATTTTGGCGGACGATAATTTTGCTACAATTATAAAAGCAGTTTTGAATGGAAGAAATGTTTACAGAAATATTATGAATGCAATTCAGTTCCTGCTTTCGGGCAATATGGCTGCAATTTTAGTTGTTTTGTTCTGTTCATTTATGGCTCTTGATACACCTTTTGAGCCGGTACATCTTTTGTTTATCAATTTGCTGACAGACTCACTTCCGGCATTGGCAATAGGTATGGAACCATCTGATAAGCAGCTTCTTAAGAATAAGCCGAGGGACCCAAAAGCAGGAATGCTTACAAAAAACTTTTCACTCAGATTGTTAGGTTACGGATTATTAATAGCTGTTGTAACTCAGACTGCATACTATATTGGTTTGGAAATAAGTCCTATGGCGGCAAGTACAATGGCGTTTGCCACATTGACATTAGCAAGATTGTTCCACGGATTTACATGCAGAAGCGAGTTTTCAATTTTTAAGATAAAGTTTACAAGCAATATGTGGAGCGTTGCTGCTTTTGCTACAGGTGTTTTACTTCTGGCATTTGTTTTGTTCGTTCCGTTTATGCAGGGACTGTTTATGGTTGAAGCATTGAAAATGGTTGATATAGGATTAATTTTACTTCTGGCATTTATACCTACTGCATGTATTCAGCTTGTCCGCGTAATAAAGGAACAGGTAAGAAAATAAATGATAAGATTTAAAAAATTACGAAAGTGTCGGTTTTAAATTGTACAATACGAAGAAGAATGATTCTGAAAGCCGGTATACCGGGGTGTATATGTATTATGAAATAAAATGCGAATAAAGGAAACTGAGAAAATGAGAATTGCAGTAAAAGAGTTATCATATGAAGAATCATCAGGTAATGAATTAAGAGAAGCAGTTGCTATTTGGAATGATGTTGTTGAGGATGGAGAGGCGTTTCCGCAGCTTGAATTGCTGGACTGTGATACGGGAAAGGAATTTTTTATGCAGCAGTCGTTTACAGGTGCTGCATATGACGAGGAAAACGGTGAGATTGTCGGTTTGTACATACTGCATCCTAATAATGTCGGAAGATGCGGACATATATGTAATGCGAGCTACGCGGTAAAAAAGGATAAGAGGGGGCAGCATATAGGAGAGCATCTGGTATGTCACTGCATTAAAAAGGCAAAAGAACTCGGGTTTGGAATTTTGCAGTTTAATGCGGTGGTAAGGAGTAATAAATCGGCGCTTGCGCTTTATAAAAAGCTTGGATTTGTGCAGCTCGGTGTAATTCCGAAAGGATTTTTGCTAAAAGACGGAAAATATGAGGACATTATCCCTCATTATATAGAACTGTAGGACAAAAGGCTGTATAATGTAAGGAAATTTGTCGCTGCAACGATTGTTTACATAGCTGTTTGTATATGAGATTATAGTGTCCCAAAACAAACAGTCAGCAGCAATATTGCCGGGAAATGAGGATTATTATGGAAAATAAAACTAATGTGATGAGAATTTTGGACAGCAAAAAAATAAAATATGAGATGTATGATTATTCTGAAAGTGATGCGTTAAGCGGAACGGAAGTAGCGCAGTTTTTAAATCAGAATCCTGATACTGTTTTTAAAACACTTGTTACAGCAGGTAAATCAGGAAATCATTATGTTTTTATGGTGCCTGTATGTAAGGAGCTTGATTTAAAAAAGGCTGCAAAGAGCGCAGGAGAAAAGAGCATAGAAATGATTAAGTCAAAAGAACTGCTGCCGCTTACAGGATATATACATGGCGGCTGTTCACCTATAGGAATGAAAAAACAGTTTAAGACATTTATTGATATAAGTGCAGAAAATTATGAAAAAATAATTTTCAGTGCGGGAAAAATCGGATATCAGGTAGAGGTTGCTGTTGATGAATTTAAAAAAGCAGTAAATTATGAATTAAAAGACATTTGCGTCATGTGATTTGTTATTGATATTTATATTATGATAAACATTTAGCATTTTAAAAAGCCGGAGATTTCATATTATATGAAATCTTCGGCTATTGATTTGTCCATGACTTTTTTGATGTCAAGATTATTGCTTATGGCAAGCCACAATTTACAGTAGGCTGCAATAAGTGCACTGTCATGAAGAGCAATTATGCCTGATTTACGATAAAGCTCAACTGTATCATATTCTGTCATATATGAAGATAATCCTGAAAGGTATATAGGTATGTCCAAAGCTTTTGCTGATTCGGCAAATTCTTCAAGGTCTTTGCTTATACAGATTGTTCCCGAATGGAAGCTTTCATGCAGTACAGCTTTTGTTTTCTGTGAAAGAGCAGGATATTTAAATCCCGGATAAGCCGGAATTCTTAGTATAAAATCTGAACAGTCACTTAAATTTACATTTTCAGGATTGACAAATTCATAAGTATTGTCTTTTGAAACTTTGTAGTCCGGATTAGCAATATATCCGTTTTCGCAATATTTTCCATACCATGAATCAGACACGCTTGATACGTCACCCGAGTACGGAACAGGAGGCTGAAGTCTGCTGCCGCGGTGTATAGTCGGAATACCGCCTTTGTTGCAGTAGCTTACGAATACTCCATGACCTCTTTTGTTAATAATAAAATCAGCGGCATATGTGTAATTGATAAGACCGTTTGCACGCGCATCGTCCAAAACAAAATCACTTGAAACAATCATAATCGGAAGCTTTGCAGCTGCAAAGACATAACAGAGAATTGCGGCTGTATACTGTAGGGTGTCTGTTCCGTGAGTTATTATTATTCCGTCAATATCAGTACGTTTCAGTGCAGTATTTACGGAATTTATAAGTGACAAAAGATTTTTGGCACAGAGATTTTCACTTAAAATGCGATAAGGCTCATAATTTATGAAATTAACATTTCTGTGATTTTTTAAGTACATTTCTGTGAGCTGAAAAGGTGCATCACCGTTTGTTGAAATGGAACCTGCATTATTGATGCGGCTTCCTATAGTGCCGCCCGTAAAAATATTATAAATAGTAGTAAATTTTTCTGACATTATATTTCTCGCTTTTTTATAGATTACAGTGTCAAAAAGTCTGAACCCTACTGTGCTTGCACAAGTATGGGGGAAGGACTTTGGAACACGCCCCCAATTGAGCATAAAAGTGGAGCGTAAGCTGCACGATATGCGAATATTGGGTAGGATTGTGGGAGTGCAAAGCACGGAACAATCCGTGTAATCTTTATTATTATATTTGACACTTTAATCATTATATTAACAATAAAACCATTTTTATGCAATATAAAGGGTGAGTTGAAAATGTAGGAAGAATATTTTATAATTTATCAAAATAAGTAAAGGCAGGTGCGTACTATTGAACAATAAACAGACATTATGGGTTATAGGTGATTCTACAGTCAGCAGTTTTAATGATAAATATTATTATCCGAGATTCGGTTACGGAACAAAGCTGGAATGTTATCTTGATGACTGTATAGAGGTAAGAAATATTGCTTTGTCGGGAAGAAGCAGTAAAAGCTATCTGGAGGAGCCTGAATATAAGGAACTTATCGCAGGTATGAAGCAAGGGGATTTCCTGCTTATAGGCTTTGGACACAATGATGAAAAGACGGAGACTGAAAGGTTTACGTCTGCGAACGGAACCTATAAGGAGAAAGGAACATTTGCAGCTTCATTATATGAAAACTATATAAAAAAGGCTGAAAATACAGGCTGTCAGACAATTCTGTGTACACCTGTTGTAAGAAGAAATGCAACGGGTGAATGGAAGGAACAGGAGCTGCATATAACAAAAGATACAGCAGATTTTCCGGGTGGAGATTATGCAGAGGCTGTAAGAAAGCTTGGAAAAATGCTCTCAGTGCCTGTAGTTGATATGACATCCATGACAAAGGTACTATATGATGAATTAAAGCCTGATAATACTATATATCTTCATGCATGGCCGTCAAATAATAAGGCGAGTGTTGATAACACTCATACAAATGTGTGGGGTGCGAGAGTAAATGCGTATCTTTGTTTAAAAGAAATAAAAAAATTAAATATAAAAGGACTTTCAGAACATGTTACGGGAATTGATGAGGATGCACCTTACCCGGAAATGGATAAATATTTATATTCAGATGAAAATTATGTTCCGACAGTGTTTGATGCAAATCTTAGTCAAAGTAAGCTGTGGGAGGATGCAGGTATTTGGAAAGGTACGGTTTTTGGTGATTTGCCTGAAAAAATTGATACGGACAGCTTTGTTATGCAGCCGCTTGCAGATGACAGTGTGCATATAGCTGTTAAAAATAATTCTGGAAAAATTGCGGCAGTGTCTGACGGAATAGCAATGTATTATACAAAGATTCCGGCAGGAAGGGATTTTGAGCTTACTGCGAAAGCAGTCATAAATGATTATTTTTTAAATGACCAGGTTTCTTTTGGGTTAATGGTAAGAGATGACATGTATATTGATAAGGTTACACCTGATATTTTAGGTGACTATGTGGCTGCCGCACCGCTTCTTTTAACACATGGAGCCGGAAGCGTAAACTGTTTTGCAAGAAAGAGTGGTGTTCTTACGTATGGCGGAGAGTGTACAAGAAAATATGAATCAGGTGAGACTGTTGATTTAAAGATAGAAAGTACATCAGACGGATATGCATGTAAATTTGCAGATGAAGAAACAATTACAGGCGGTTTTGATTTTAAACTCACAAGTATTGATCCTGAAAATGTATATGCAGGTGTGTTTGTTTCAAGAAATGCAGATGTTACATTTTATGATATAAATTTAGAACTAAAATAATTCTGCGGAATGGAGACTAGTGTGAAAAATCATGTTAATACGATGATTTTTCATACAGCTATTTGTTTCGGAGCAAAACAAATAGCATTTATGGCAGAAGAGAAATCGCCTACGCGAATTTTTTTCGCCTCTTCGCAACAAAGTTGCTCAAGAAATGAGGATTAGTATGGACAAGGTTAAAAAGGTATTAAATCATATATTTATTGATGGTCTTGGAGGCATGGCATTAGGATTGTTTTCAACGCTTATAATAGGAACGATAATATCGCAGATTGCTGCTTTTGTCGGAGGAACTGCCGGGGAGTATATAAACGGAGTTGCGAATGCTGCCAAGACACTTACAGGTGCCGGAATAGGTGTGGGCGTCGCAGTAAAATTCGGTGCAGGGCCGCTTGTGACGGTCTCGGCGGCAGTTGCAGGTATGATAGGTGCTTTTCCTGATATTGCTTCGATGTCTGAAATTGTGATAGGAAAACCTGGAGAACCGCTTGGAGCCTTTGTCGCAGCACTTGTTGCTATAGAAATAGGAAAGCTTGTGTCAGGAAAAACAGGTGTCGACATTATCGTAACGCCGGCGTTATCGATAAGTACAGGAGCTTTTGTTGGATTTGTCGCAGGACCGCCGATATCTGCTTTTATGATATGGCTTGGAAATCTTGTAAATATAAATGTTGAACAGCACCCTGTAATCGGTGGGATTCTTATATCGGTATTTATGGGAATGATACTCACACTGCCTATAAGCTCGGCAGCTATAGGAGTTTCTATGGGAATAAGCGGAATTGCGGCAGGAGCTGCGACGGTAGGCTGCTGCTGTCAGATGGTAGGCTTTGCGGTGGCAAGCTACAGAGAAAATAAAATGGGAGGACTGATTGCGCAGGGACTTGGAACGTCAATGCTGCAGATACCTAATATAGTAAAAAAACCGATGATATGGCTTCCTGCAATAATTTCAAGTGCCATTTTAGGTCCTGTATCAAGTACGCTTCTTAAAATGACAAGCACTCCGACAGGTTCAGGAATGGGTTCCGCAGGTTTTGTAGGACAGATTATGGCATGGCAGAGCATGTCACAGACAATGCCTGCACATATAGTTATTATAGAAATAGCAGTGATGCATTTTGTGCTTCCTGCCTTAGTTACACTTGTGATATCTGAAACTATGAGAAAATATAATCTTATAAAAAAGGATGATATGCTGTTAAGGCTGTAAAGGGTTAATATGTTTGATAAAATAGAAATAAATAAAGGATTATTAGAATTTATAGAATCATCACATGTGTCGTATCAGACGGTTGATACGATAACAAAAAGACTTAAAAATGCAGGCTTTTGTGATATTTGTGATAGTGATTTTAATGAGAGCGTAAAAGGACGATGCGCGAAAATTTATTCGATCCGGGCAGGCTCGTCACTTATAGCGATGAAATTTCCGGAAAATAGTGAAATCAGGCCCAAAGGGTTTCATATGGTATGTGCACATACTGATTCACCTATGTTTAAAATAAAAGAAAATGCAGAGCATACCGATGCAAACGGTTACTGTAAGCTTAACACAGAAAAATACGGAGGCATGATAGTTAATACATGGCTTGACAGGCCTTTGTCAGTTGCGGGCAGGGTTGTGTTTGAAAATGATGGAGAGCTTAATACACGCAATGTGGATTTAAAGCAGCCTTTATATATAATACCTAATGTTGCGATTCATATGATACGCGGCTTGGATGAGAAGCCTTTAAGCATACAGACTGATTTGCAGCCGATAGGCGGTGAGGGGCTTTATGAAATGCTTGCAAAAGAGGCAGGCTGTAAGGACGTTTCAGATATTTTAGGGACTGATTTATATTTATATAATGTGCAAAATGGCTGTATTTTGGGAAGTGACAGTCAGTTTGTCTGTTCACCGCGCCTTGATGATTTACAGTGTGTTTATACTGCGCTTGAGGCTTTTCTTGCTGCGGACAGTGACGATTATATCAATGTGTTCGGTGTGTTTGATAACGAGGAGGTTGGAAGTCTTTCAAGACAGGGGGCAGCGTCTGATTTTCTTAAAAGAATTCTTGATATGACATCAGAGGCACTTGATTTGTCAGCTCAGGAGTATGCACAAATGCTTGATAAAAGTTTTATGGTCAGTGCGGACAATGCTCATGCGGTGCATCCTAATCATCCTGAAAAGGCGGATATTGTCAATCGTCCAAAGCTTAACGGTGGCGTGGTAATAAAGTATCATGGCGGACAAAGATATACTACCGATGCGTATTCGGGAGCATTTATAAAGCAGATTTGTAAAAATAACAGAATACCGTATCAGATATATCACAATAATTCCGATATTGCAGGCGGTTCAACACTTGGAAATCTTATACAGGCAAATGTGTCTGTAAAGGCAGCTGATATAGGAGTTGCACAGCTTGCGATGCACTCATCATACGAGACAGCAGGTGCGGAAGATACATTGAATATGTATAAATTTATGAAATTATTTTATTCTATATGATACCAATATTTGGTAATATGCGTATAAACCTTACAAATTAATTGAAAATTGTGGTTTCATATCATAATTGATTGAAAATATTTTTTGTTAATGATATAATAGCGGCATATAAAAACGTGTTTAATAATATAGCTAAGGGGGATTACGCAGCAGCGGTTGCAGGCGGAAAATAGTAGTGGATAAAAAATTAACAATATTACTTATTTTGGAAAATAAAGAAGAACGCAGTCAGTTATATCAGATGTTTAATGAAGAATATAATGTTGTACTTGCAGATAATTATGATTATGCGATAAGCATTCTTAAAAAAATCAAAGTTTCGCTGATTATAATGGGACTGAATAAGGATAATGAGAAAAATCTTTGGTTTGTGGAAAGATGTGTAGGAAATGAAAAATTTCGTAAAATTCCTATTGTTTTATCGGTAGATCATTCAGCAGATAAAGAAGAGGCGGTAAAGTATCTTGAAAATGGTGTCTGGGATTATATAAAAACACCCTACAATGAAAATCTTCTTAAGTATCGTGTTAAGAATATAATCAGTACTAATGAAATGTCTATTTACAGGGAATTGAAGTATCGGGAAAGATACGATTTGCGGACAGGAATGTATAACAGAAACGCTTTTTTTGAGGAAACCCGTAAAGTAATAGACAATAATCCACAGTATGATTATGCATTTATACGTTTTGACATACACAAATTTCAGCTTGTTAATCAGTTTTACGGAATAGAGGAGGGGGACAGGCTTATAAAGTTTATTGCCCACGACATAGTTGAGGATATGCGTCTTGTGCATGAACGGTCAGGTATAGAGGGCAGAAGAGTCGCAAGTTACGGGCATATAATGGTGGACGTGTTTTGCTGCTGTGTTCCTTATATAAGTAAAGATGACATTTTGCAGCATTTTAAAAATATAAGGGACAGAATTTCTACATACGGAATTAATCTCGATTTGCTGCCTGTTTTTGGTGTATATATTGTTAAAGACAGAAGTCTTCCTGTTAATGAAATGTATGACCGTGCTAATATGGCATCAAAGAAGTGCAAGGGTAATTATGTTAAAAATTATGCATTTTATGATGAAAGCATGGGGAAAAATATGCTTGATGAGCAGATGCTTGTAAATGAGATGTCGCAGGCACTTGCAGATGAACAATTTGAGATTTATCTTCAGCCTAAGTATGAGGTGAGAAAATACAGGATGATTGGTGCGGAAGCACTTGTGCGGTGGATTCATCCGCAGAGAGGAATGATTTCTCCCGGAGATTTTATACCGTTATTTGAGAGTAACGGTTTTATAATGCAGCTTGACGAATACGTGTGGGAACACGCATGTATGCTTATAAGAAAGTGGCTTGATGATGGCAGAAAACCGTGTCCTATTTCAGTTAATATGTCAAGGGTAAGCGTGTATAATCCTCATCTTGTGGAAATATTATGCGGGCTTGTAAAAAAGTATAATATACCGCCAAGACTTTTAGAACTTGAACTTACTGAAAGCGCATTTGTAAATAATCCTGCAGTTATTAAAAAAACTATGGAAGAGCTGCAAAATAATGGGTTTACAATTCTTATGGATGACTTTGGTACCGGATATTCAGCACTGAATGCTTTAAAGGATATTTCGCTTGATGTGATAAAAATGGATATGAGTTTTTTGTCAAAGACTGAATATCCGGAGAGAAGTAAATGTATTATGGCATCTTTAGTGAAAATGGCGAAGCGGCTTAAAATGTCAGTTGTTGTGGAAGGTGTTGAAACTAAAGAACAGCTTGAATTTTTAAGAAGCATAGGCTGCGAATTTATACAGGGTTATTACTTTGCAAAGCCAATGCCTGTTGAAGATTATGAGGTTTGTGCATTTGAGAATTGTACTGAATGTGAAATAAATGAAGATGAAAGATTTGATATCGGGGATACGACACTTTTGGCATATAATGAACATATGGATATGTTATTTAATAACATATTTCAGCCGATTGCGATGTATGAATATATAGATGGTGATATAGAAACGATACGTGTTAATAATTCGTATCAGGAAACATTTGGATTCGATAGTGTAATTTTAAGGCTTAAGGATGGAACTGGTGATATATTTATATCAAAAGAAGATAAGCGGATAGTATTTGATGCATTTAAAAAAGCAGTTGATACACAGGATTGTGCAGAATGTGAATACTGCAGAATGACAAAAGAAGGTGTAGGAAAATGGGTTCGTATAAGTCTTATGTATATGGGAAGTATTGAAAACAGGCATATTATTTTTGCTACTCTTACAGATATGAGCATGCAGAAAAAAATACAGGAAAGATTAATGAGCTATAAAAATATGCTTTTTAAAGAAAAAGAAAAAAAGAAACGGGGTGTTTATTATGAGACTTAATTTTTTGGGTGCAGATCATGAGGTTACAGGAAGTTGTCATTATATTTGTGCATGCGGCAAAAATATTTTGATTGACTGCGGTATGGAACAGGGAAATGATGTTTATGAAAATCAGGAGCTTCCTATACCGGCATCTGATGTGGATTATGTGCTTCTTACACATGCACATATTGATCATTCAGGGCTTATACCTTTATTGTATACCAATGGCTTCAGAGGAAATATTTATACTACAAAAGCAACCGTTGATTTGTGTGATATAATGCTTAAGGATAGTGCGCATATACAGGAGTTTGAAGCTGAATGGCGAAACAGAAAGGCAAGACGTTCAAATGGCTCATTAAAAGAATTTCTGCCTCTTTATGATATGGATGCTGCAGTAAATGTAATGAAACAGTTCGTGGGTTGTGAGTATAATCAGATGATTGAAATCTGTGACGGGGTAAAGATACGTTTTAATGATGCAGGTCATTTGCTTGGCTCTGCAAGTATAGAGGTATGGCTTACGGAGGATGATGTATCAAAGAAAATAGTATTTTCAGGTGATATAGGTAATATAAATAAGCCGATTATCAAAGATCCGTCACATATTGATGAGGCTGATTATGTGGTTATGGAGTCAACATACGGTGACAGAACGCACGGAGGAACACCTGATTACATTTCTGAGCTTGCCGAGGTATTTAACAGAACCTTTGCAAGAGGCGGAAATGTTGTTATACCGTCTTTTGCAGTAGGAAGAACGCAGGAGCTTTTGTATTTTATAAGAAAAATAAAGGCTGATAAGCTGGTCGACAGAACGTTTGATGTGTATCTTGACAGTCCTCTGGCTATAGAATCAACGGCAGTATTCAGTAAAAATATATACCAGTGCTTTGACGAGGAGGCAATGGAACTGATAAATAAAGGAATTAATCCGCTTACTTTTGATGGACTTAAGTTTGCAACAACAAGCGAAAATTCCAAGATGATTAATTTTGACCCGAATCCAAAGGTAATTATTTCTGCTTCAGGAATGTGTGAGGCAGGAAGAATAAGACATCATTTAAAGCATAATCTGTGGAGACCGGAATGTACGATTCTTTTTGTTGGATATCAGGCTGTTGGTACAACCGGAAGAGCTATTGTGGATGGGGCAAAGGAAATAAAGCTGTTTGGTGAACCTATTCAGGTAAGTGCAGAGATTGCACAGCTTGCAGGTGCAAGCGGTCATGCGGACAGAGAAGGTCTTATAAGATGGATCAAAGCCTTTAAGAAAAAACCGCAGAGAGTTTTTGTTGTTCATGGCGAGGATGGAGTGTGCGATACATTTACAAATCTTTTAAGGGTGGAGTATGGTTTTGATGCAGTTGCGCCATATACAGGTGCATCATTTGACCTCATTACGGATGAGTTTGTAAATGATGGCAACAGAGAAAAGAAAACGCGAAGAGCTGTTGCAAATGCTAATAGAAATCAGGGAGTTTTTGCTAGACTTCTTGCAGCCGGAAGCAGACTTATCAGCGTTATAGGCCGCAATGAGGGCGGTGCCAATAAGGATTTGGCTAAGTTTGCAGACCAGATAAATGCGCTCTGTGATAAATGGGATAAATAATTTTAGATTTGAAGGAAATGTGAGTAAGTTATGAAAAAAATACTGTTTGTGTTCAATCCAAATTCAGGAAAAGGTCAGATAAAAAACAATCTTATGAAAATAATACAGATATTTTCCGAGGAAGGATATGAAGTTACGGTATACCCTACAAAAGCTGAAAAAGATGGATATGAATATCTTGTTAAAAATGAAGGTAATTATGATATTATAGCATGCAGCGGCGGCGACGGGACATTAAATGAAACAGTTGCTGCCGTGATGGGCTATAGCGGTATAAAGCCGCCGATAGGCTACATACCGAGCGGTACCACGAATGATTTTGCAAATAGTCTTAATATACCTAAAAATATGATAAGTGCTGCGAGACATATAGTTAATGGCAGCAGATTTTCTATAGATGTGGGAATTGTAAATAAAGAAAGATATTTTAATTATGTTGCGGCTTTCGGAGCATTTACGGCAGTTTCCTATGCTACGCCGCAATCACTTAAAAATGTGCTCGGACATCAGGCATATGTACTTGAAGCAGTAAAAAGCTTATCTGAATTAAAACCTATATATATGGAGGTTGAATCTGACGGTGTATCCGTAAGGGATTGGTTTGTATACGGGATGGTGAGCAACACGATGTCCGTAGGAGGCCTGAAAGGGCTTACTGGAACAGGAATTGATTTGCAGGATGGACTTTTTGAGGTGACTTTAATAAAAGAAATTAAAAGTCCTCTTGATTTTCAGCAGCTTGTAACGGCATTTCTTACACAAAAGCTTGATGAGTGTGAAATGCTGTATTCATTCAGGACAAATCACATTACCTTTAAGTCAGATGAAAAAGTTGCGTGGACTCTTGATGGAGAATTTGGCGGAAAGCATGATGAAATAGTGTTTGATGTTATAGAAAAAGCAGTTGATTTTTTGGTGAAAACGCGAAAAATGTCGGAAAATGAAAGTTTGCCTGTTTTTTAAGTTGTCTTTATCGCATTTATGTAGTATCATACAGTAAAACAGCTGACTGTTTATGGCGGTCTGTTATAATGAGGTACAAAGGGAGGAACTTTTATGATTACAGTATCAATATTATTAGACTCGGTAGAAAAAGTTCAGCGTTTCGTAACAGTAATCAGCAGATATTCGTGTTCTTTTGACATAGAGTCGGGACACAGCTGTGTTGATGCAAAATCACTTGTAGGACTCTTCAGTCTTGATATAAGCAAACCGTTACATCTTACAATACAGGATGAGGGAGAGCAGATAGAGGATATATTAAGAGATATTAATGAATTTATGGAGTATTGATGGCAGGTAATTATGTAAAGCATGGGGAACCTGAAAGAGCAGGCATAAAAGGCAAAGAAAATGATTATATAAACTGTGTATATAACAGAAAAGGTTTATGCATTCTTTCAGATTGTCCGTGTTTGAAAGCGGCAGACAAAAAACTTTTGTGCAGCAGCTTTAAAGAAGGTTGACAATTACACCAAAAACATTATACAATATATGTCGTTGTGTGTGACACAATATGCGGAAATGTCGGAATGGCAGACGAGCAAGATTCAGATTCTTGTGTGGGTTACCACGTGTGGGTTCAAGTCCCATTTTCCGCACTTGTATTTTTATGGTGCACAGGTATCGTTTCATTTTTTTATTTGAAACGGTCCTGTGCTTTTTTCTTTTCAGTTATCCTTTGATTTGTATGGAAATAGTTGATATTTAAAGATGTTGTGTGTTAATATAAAATAAAATCACCTAATATTCAAAAAAGTGAGGAGGAGTTATATGTTTGGGCAGTTGTTCGGAAATTATTTAGTAAAAGAAAATATATTGGAGGAGTCACAGCTTAAGCAGATTTTGAATGAGCAGTCAAAGACGAGAGTCAAACTTGGCACAATCGCTGTTGCTGAAAAATTATTGACGCAGGAGCAGGCGGATGAAATTAATCAGGCACAGATGCAGATGGATAAGCGCTTTGGGGATATAGCTGTCGAGAAAGGATATATCAGTGAGCAGGATATACAGGTGCTTCTTGAAAAACAGGGAAGTCCTTATATGAAGTTTTTACAGCTTCTTGTTGAAAATACTGATATAAAAATTTCAAAGATTGATGGTTATATTGATGATTTTAAGGCGGAGAATGGTTTTAATGATGCAGAACTGGACGCATTAAAGAAAGATGATATAGATGCAATAGTCCCGGTCTTTGCTTTTGCATCAAAACCATATATTACAGAACTTGTCGCTTTAATTCTGCGTAATATAACAAGATTTGTTTCATCTGATTATTATATTGGACAGATTCAAAGCGTTAAGCAGTTTGAATACAGAAATTTTGCAGGCCAGAAATGTGAAGGCGATTATGATATATGTATAGGTATTGCAACAAAGAATGGAAATGAATCTTTTGAAAAAGTAGCAGCGGGATTTACAGGTGAGAAATTTAGTCTTATGTCAGCGGACGTATATGATGCAGTAGGCGAGTTTGTAAACTGCATAAGCGGACTTTTTGCATCGTCACTTAAAGATGTCAGGCTTGAAATTATGCCTCAGTTTGCTTACGAAAATCAGGTGGCTGTGGGAGATGCATACATAGTGCCTGTATATATTGAGGGCAATGAGCTTTATTTATATCTTGCAGTTGATGCAGATGTTAAAATAGGAACAATGCCGCTTACAAGAAAAGTTGTTTCGGGAATTTGCGGTGCTTACGATGAAAACAGTAAGGGTACTGTGGTTATTGTCGATGATTCTGGCATGTCAAGAAAGATGCTTAGGAATATACTTGAATCACAGGGGTATTGTGTGGTTGCAGAGGCAGCAGACGGAATGGAGGGGGTGCTTGCATATAAGCAGTATAATCCTGATGTTATTACACTTGATATAACAATGCCTAATATGAGCGGAACGGATGCTCTTCGAGAAATTAAAGATTATGATCCCGATGCCAAGGCTGTTATGATTACGGCGGCAGGACAGCAGGAAAAAATTATAGAGGCTTTAAAAATAGGTGCAGAAAAATTTATTACAAAGCCATTAGACGAGGCAGAAGTAATAAAAAGTATTTCTGAAGTTATTCACGCAATTTAAATTTGAAAAAGAACTGTACACTAAGAATCAGGTATTGGTGTGCAGTTCTTTTGACACTGTAATCATTAAATTTAAAAAAATTTAAAAAAATTCAAAATTATTGTTGACAAATGAAAAATTCAATGATATTATAAACAAGCGTTGTGAGTGCAACGCAGTAAACAAAACGCAGTCGTGGCGGAATTGGCATACGCGCTAGACTAAGGATCTAGTCCATATTGCTTGGGTGCGGGTTCAAGTCCCGCCGACTGCATTGATTAAGCTCTTGTATCGTTAAGATATGAGAGCTTTTTATTTCTTTATAGGAAATTGCGTCCAAGACGCATTCTGATAACAAGTTTGCGAAGCAAATCTTGCAAGCGTCGTGAACGACACTTTTTTATATAGGATTAGGGTATTTTGACGCCCTAATTATGATTACACGGATTGTTTCGTGATTTGCACTCCGTAAAGATGTGACTGGCGCGTACGAATATTATATAAATTTATATCTAAAAGCTTCGCTGGGCTTGCATAGAGGAGTATTTTTAAGTTGAAATAATATATGCGTTGTGTTATAATAAGCGATAGTTTATTAACAAAAGGAGGTATTGTCGTGAAGCATATTAAGACAATCAGCAACCGCGTATTGAAAGAAACAATGAAGAACGGCGGATGTGGTGAATGCCAGACATCTTGTCAGTCAGCTTGTAAGACATCTTGCACAGTTGGTAATCAGAGCTGTGAGAATAAGAATAATTAATTGAAGTGAAAGAGCGTGTTTAGCATTTCAACACGCTCTTCTTTTCGCGTTAAGCATGATTAAAAGTGCAGATTTTTTGCGAAAGGTGGAAAGGTTAGAATGGTACATCAGTATAAGAATAACGGTTATAATATCTGTCTGGATGTTAACAGTGGTTCAGTACATGTAGTAGATGATATGGTATATGACATTATAGGCATGTATGAAGAAAATTCGCTTGAGCAGATATTATACAGTTTGGAAGACAAATATCCCGAAAAAGAGATTAGGGAAGCATACAGGGAAATAGAAGAATTAAAAGAAGCAGGACAGCTTTTTTCAGAGGATATATATGAGAAGTATATAGACGGTTTCAAGAATAGACAGACTGTTGTTAAAGCACTTTGTTTACATATTGCTCATGACTGCAATCTTGCGTGCAAATATTGTTTTGCAGAGGAAGGCGAGTACCACGGAAGACGTGCGATGATGAGTTTTGAAGTAGGAAAGAAAGCACTCGATTTTCTTGTTGAAAATTCAGGAAGCAGAAGAAATCTTGAGGTGGATTTTTTCGGCGGCGAGCCGACTATGAATTTCGAAGTTGTAAAACAGCTTGTTGAATATGGAAGAAGTATAGAGGAAGCGAATAACAAGAAATTTAGATTTACTCTTACTACGAACGGAATTTTGCTTGATGATGAAATACTCGACTTTGCAAATAAAGAGATGGGTAATATTGTTTTAAGTATTGACGGACGAAAAGAAATCAATGATTTAATGAGACCGACAAGAAACGGACACGGCAGTTCATATGACATAATAATGCCTAAGTTTAAGAAGGTGGCAGAAAGCCGCAATCAGGATAATTATTATGTTCGTGGTACATTTACACATAACAATCTTGATTTTGCCGAGGACGTTCTTCATCTGGCAGATGAGGGCTTTGAACAGATATCAGTGGAGCCTGTTGTGGCTCAGCCTACAGACGATTATGCAATAAGACCTGAGGATGTTCCTGTTATTTGTGAGCAGTATGATAAGCTTGCAAAGGAAATTATAAAACGAAAGAAAGCTGGAAAAGGATTTAACTTCTTCCATTTTATGATTGATTTAAATGGTGGTCCGTGTGTAGCAAAGAGACTGTCGGGATGCGGTTCAGGATGTGAATATCTGGCTGTTACTCCATGGGGCGATTTTTATCCGTGTCATCAGTTTGTCGGAAATGAAGATTTTCTGATGGGAAATGTTGATGAAGGTATTATAAGAACAGACATAAGAGAAGAGTTTAAAAACAGTAATGTGTATTCCAAGGAGAAATGTAAAAATTGTTTTGCTAAGTTTTACTGCAGCGGCGGATGTGCGGCAAACGCTTACAATTTCCACGGGAATATAAATGACGCTTATGATATAGGGTGTGAATTGCAGCGTAAAAGAATTGAGTGCGCTATAATGATTAAAGCGGCATTGGCAGATAATTAATGCATGAAAGGGGTTTACTAAAATGAAGTACAGTTTAAAGAAGAAAATCGGATATTCAGTACTTGTTGTTGCCATGGTAGTTGGTTTTACACTTATGGCAGTATTTGGATACGATAAAAACGGTTCGGGCAGTGTTGGAAAGATAAGTCTCGGACTTGATTTGGCCGGCGGTGTAAGTATTACTTATGATATTAAGGAAGATAATCCAAGTGATCAGGATATCAAGGATACAATTAAAAAGCTTGAAAAGCGAGTTGAGAGTAAATCAACAGAGTCACAGGTTTATAAGGCTGGTGAAAAGCGTATAACAGTTGAAATTCCAGGAGTTACTGATGCTAATGAAATTCTGGAGGAGCTTGGAACACCGGGTTCTTTGGAATTTTTGGATACCGCAAATTATGAGCTTTGGGATGCAGAAAAAGAGTATAAGGCAGTTCTTACAGGTTCTGATGTAAAGGGCGCTCAGGCATATACTGATACATCATCATCAACAGAATCATCATTTGGTGTTCAGCTTACATTTACAGATGAAGGAGCAAAGAAATTTGAGCAGATAACATCTGAAAATAAGGGTAAGCCTATATATATAGTATATGATGGTGAAGTAATCAGTGCACCAAAGGTTGAGGCGGTGATTTCAGGCGGTACAGCTTCAATTACAAATATGGAATCATTTGAGTCCGCAGACAGCCTTGCTACATTTATAAGAATAGGTTCAATTCCGCTGACACTTGAAGAGGCAAGCTCAAATATTGTTGGCGCGCAGCTTGGTAAGGATGCTATTAATACAAGTCTTTATGCTGCAATAATAGGTCTTGTAATACTCTGTATATTTATGATTATTGTTTACAGAATACCGGGTGTTGTTGCTACATTTTCATTGTGGATTTATACAGCACTGGTTCTTGTTTTAGTCAGTGCTTATGAACTTACACTGACGCTTCCTGGTATTGCCGGTATTATACTTGGCATAGGTATGGCAGTTGATGCAAATGTTATTATATATTCGCGTATAAGAGAAGAAATTGGTGCAGGAAAGAGTGTTGACAGTGCCATTGTTTCAGGCTACAGTAAAGCAACATCGGCGATTGTAGATGGAAATGTTACTACACTTATAGCCGCAGCTGTGCTTTATATATTCGGAACGGGCCCTATTAAAGGCTTTGCTACAACTCTTGCAGTTGGTATTGTTGTGTCTATGTTTACGGCGCTTGTTGTAACTAAGATTATAATGAAACTTTTCTACAATTTTGGTATAAAGAATCCAAAATGGTATGGAAGAACAATACACAAAAAGAAATTTAATGTTCTTGCAATCCGTAAGTGGTGCTTTATAGGTTCTGCAGCAGTCATAATAATAGGGTTTATCGGAATGTTTGTTTTCAATGCAGGCGGAAAGAGAGCATTTAATTTCAGCCTTGAGTTTGTAGGAGGTACAACGACTACATATACATTTGATAAAGAGTATACACAGCAGGAAATTGAAAATGATATAGTACCTTTGATTAAAAGGGCCGGCGGCATAACAGAAGTGCAGCAGCAGAAAGTAAAGGACAGTACTAAGGTTACATTTAAAACACCTGAGTTAAATACAGAGAAAAGACAGCTTATTGAAGAAGCTGTTACTGAGAAATTCCCAATAGCGAAGGACAGCATTGTTGAATCTGATACAATTGGTTCGTCAGTAAGTGATTCAATGAAGGAAAGTGCAATTATTTCTGTTATAATTGCCACAATATTTATGCTTCTTTATATTTGGTTCAGATTCAGAGATATAAAATTTGCAGCAGCGGCAGTTATTGCTTTAGTTCATGATGTTTTAATAGTTCTTGCATTTTATGCCCTTTCAAGAGTGCCGGTAGGTACAACATTTATTGCATGTATGCTTACAGTTGTTGGTTATTCAGTTAACGCAACTATTATTATATTTGACAGAATACGTGAGCAGTTAAAGTCAGCTAACGAAAAAACAAATATTACTGACCTTGTAAATGGTGCGATAACGGATACATTTACAAGAACTGTAAATACAAATATAACAACACTTATAATGCTTATTTCGTTATTTGTATTAGGTGTAGCTTCTGTCAAGGAATTTGCACTTCCTCTTATGGTAGGTGTTATCGTGGGTGCGTATTCTTCAGTATGTATTACAAGTGCGTTGTGGTATGTTTTAGGCGGCAGGAAACGAGGAATTGTTATTGAAGAAAAGAAAGAAAAGCCGGTAGTTGACAAAGATGGTGCACAGGTTTAATTTATAAGATATGAGATTTATTGTCGCAGGGGGCATTTTCCGCCCTTTGCGGCAATTTTGATTTAAGCGAGGGAAAATAAGTGGCTAAATGGTTTGTTTATGCAAAAAAGGCAGATTTTAAAGCGATCGGAGAAGCTTATGGGATTGATCAGGTAATTGCGAGAGTTATAAGAAACCGTGATATATGTACAAAAGAACAGTTTGATATGTACTTGTCTGATTCTTTGGAAGGTATGCATATGCCTGAGCTTTTAAAGGATGCTGATAAGGCTGTTGATATAATTATAAATAAGATAGAACAAAAAAAGAAAATAAGAATTATAGGTGATTATGATATAGATGGTATATGTTCAACAACGATTCTTTATAAGGCGTTAAAAGAAACAGGAGCAGAGGTTGATTACGCTGTGCCTCACAGGATTAATGACGGATATGGTATAAATGAAACTTTGATTGATGCAGCAATAGCGGATGGTGTTGATACAATACTAACCTGTGATAACGGAATAGCTGCAATAAATCAGGTTGAATATGCAAAAAGTCATAATCTGACTGTTATAATAACAGATCACCATGATATTACGTTTGAAGAAAACGGTACACAAAAGCGATATATTTATCCTAAAGCTGACGCTATTGTAAATCCCAAGCGTGATGACTGCGGCTATCCGTTTAAAATGCTCTGCGGAGCTGCAGTTGCTTATAAGCTTGTGGAAGTTTTGTATAAAAAGAGATGGCTTTCAGAATATGATAAATATAAAAGCAGTCTTGATGAATACAGGCAGTTTGCGGCGATAGCCACTATAGGCGATGTTGTTGATTTGATTGATGAGAACAGAATTCTTGTAAAAAACGGTCTAAGGAGTATTGCAAATACAAAAAATATCGGTCTGAGGGCTCTTATAGATATTTGTAAAATAGATATCAACAAACTTACTCCGTACAGTGTCGGATTTGTTATCGGGCCATGCCTTAATGCGAGCGGCAGGCTTGATACTGCAAAGAATGCAATAGAGCTTTTTCTTGAAACTGATGAAAATACTGCAAAGTCAAAAGCAATGGAGCTTTATGCCTTCAATGAGGAAAGAAAAGGAATGACAGAGAGCGAACTTAGTAAAGCTCTTAAAATAATTGATGAGACGGAAATAAAAAATGATAAAGTGCTTGTTATTTATCTTCCTGACTGTCATGAGAGTATTGCAGGAATTATAGCAGGGCGCATAAAAGAGCTTTATTATAGACCTACATTTGTTATAACTGACGCAAAGGACGGAGCAAAGGGTTCAGGCAGGTCCATAGAGGGTTATAATATGTTTGAGGAAATTACAAAATGTGCAGGCCTTTTGACTAAATTCGGAGGACATCCTATGGCGGCCGGAATATCACTTGATAAGGATAAAATAGATGAGTTCAGAAAGAGATTAAATAAAAATCAGACATTGACCGAGCAGCAGCTTGAGCCTGTTGTGTGGATTGATGTTCCGATGCCGCTGAACTATGTTACGTACACACTTGTAGAGCAGTTAAGTATTCTTGAACCTTTCGGCAAGGGCAACGAAAAGCCTGTATTTGCAGATAAGGATCTTATCGTAAAAAGCGTAAATATAATCGGTAAGAAATCAAATGTTCTAAAGCTTATGCTTGAGGCACAGGACGGAAGTGTGTTTGAGGCTATACAGTTTATGTATGACGGAAATAAACCGCAGGTCGGACAAAAAATTGCAATAACATATTATCCGGATATAAATGAGTTCAGAGGAAAGAGAAACCTGCAGTTTATTATAAAAGAGTGGAAACAGAATTAAAGAGCAAAAAATGGGCAGAATTTGCTTGAGAATGGAGATTAATATGAAAAAATTAATAAAACAGAGTGTAATTATTATGATAATCATATCTATGTCAGCTTTAACAGCTTGCGGTATCAATGGGAAAAACACTGATAATGATGAACAGAATAATACACAGGGTAATGCTGAAAGCGCACAGGTGGGAGAACTTAAGGTTGCTGCCTTAAAAGGGCCTACTGGTATAGGTATGGTTAAGCTTATGCAGGATTCACAAGACGGAAAAACTGCAAATAAATATGATTTTAAGATAGCTGCAGCTGCTGATGAATTCAGTGCTTCGCTTATAAAAGGTGATATAGATGCAGCAGCGCTGCCATGCAATGCGGCAGCGGCGCTATATAATAAAAGCGGTGGGAAAATAAAGGTTATAGCGATAAATACGCTTGGAGTCCTTTATATACTTGATACCGGAAATGAAGTTAAAACCCTGTCTGATTTAAAGGGAAAGACAATATATACAACAGGTAAAGGGACTACACCTGAATATACGCTTAAATATCTGTTGGAACAGGCCGGACTTGATGTTGAAAAGGATGTTAAAATTGAATTTAAGTCTGAAGCAGCAGAAGTGGCTGCAATTATGAAGAAGAGTGAGAAGGATGTCGTGGCTATGCTTCCGCAGCCTTATGTTACGACAGTTATGGATTCTAATCCCAATGTGCGCATAGCGATAGATGTAACAAAAGAGTGGGAAAAATTATCAGGCGGCGCAAGTACTGTTGTTACGGGTGTGATAGCAGTTAATACTGACTATTATAATAACAATAAAGCAGTTATTGACAAATTTATGGAGGAATATAGAGCTTCTACTCAATATGTGGTGGAAAATGTTGAAGCATCATCAAATTATGTGGAAAAATTCGGTATTTTCAAAACTGAGGTTGCAAAGAAAGCAATTCCATATTGTAATATAACATTTATCAGTGGTGATGAGATGAAAGAAAAAATCCAAAGCTACCTTGAAGTTTTATATAAAGAAAATCCGGCATCAGTCGGAGGAAAGATGCCGGATGAGAATTTTTACGGAATGTAAACGCTGTATAATGAAAATTTTTAAGTGATGAAAAATTTTATAATGACTGTTTATCAATATAGTTTACTTTATATTTTATGTTAGAAAACTTCTGACTGCTGTAGAGGCTGAAGTATCCTGACAGCAGGTAACTTATCGCTATACAAAGAACACAAAAATGCAGGCTTTGTGAGCCGAACATTTCTATTGCCATCAGAAGAGATGTTATCGGACAGTTGGTAACTCCGCAGAATACACTGACCATTCCGCAGGCTGCACATATTCCTACCGGAAGACCGAATACAGGAGCAAGAAAGCTTCCGAGTGTTGCACCTACAAATAGCGTCGGAACTATTTCTCCCCCTTTAAATCCGCCTCCGAGTGTAACTGCAGTAAACAGTATTTTTAGTAAAAATACATACCATGCGCAGCTTGTTACAAAGCTTGCAGATATAATTGAAGTACCTGCACCCAGATAATCTGTTGTATTAAAAATATATCTTAAAGCGATTACTAAAAGTGCAGCTGTGATAATTCTTATGTACTGATTTTCGATAAATTTTGAATATATTTTTTCAGCCTGATGAAGTGCTATGCAAAGAAGGGCACTTGCACAGGCGAAAAATACTGCAATTATGACCATTTTAAGCCCTGATATTGCAGTAAACGAGGGAATTTCATTTACTGCAAAGGCGGTGGCCTCATTACCGAAAAGCAGTGATATTTTCCCTGCTATTAAAGAAGCAAGAACACAAGGAACCAAAGCAATGTAATACATTTTTCCTACAACTACGACTTCCATGGAAAATACAGCTGCTGCGACAGGCGTTCCAAAAAGTGCTGAGAAACATGCACTCATACCGCACATGGTCATCACCCTTGTATCATTTGCATCAAATTTGAATATTTTTGCAAAAAATGAGCCAAGTGAGCCGCCGACTTGAAGTGCCGCACCTTCACGACCGGCTGAACCTCCGCAGATATGTGTGAGAGTGGTTGCAATTATAATCAGAGGTGACATTCTGACAGGAATACTTTCGCTTGTCCTTAACGATGAGATTACGAGGTTGGTTCCTTTTTTGGCAGAAGCACCGAATATCCTGTACAAAAAAACGATTATGATACCTGAAACAGGAAGCAGGAAAAGCATCCACGGATTTGACTGTCTGAAATCGGCTGCAAAAGAGAGCAGATGATGAAAAAGTGCGCCTATGGCACCTATAACCACGCCGGATATACATGCACAGGCTGTCCATTTAAAAAATGCTTTTAACAGAGCCGGCAGAGTCTGAACCTGTTCTGTATTTTTTATTTTATTAAATAAATCTTTAATTTGTAAGGTTTTCATCTTATTGTAAATTCTCCTTAAAAGCTTTTTGGCTCATATTGCTGTTGTGATATGCAGGGTCATTAGTTACATCTTTAATAAACCATGATGGCGGAATATAATCCTCCGCTTCTTTGGTGTTGTCAAATTCAACCTCAGCAAGTACAGTTCCGGCAAATACACCCTCAAAAATATCAAGTTCTATTGTCGTGCCGGTTTGTTCCGGTATTTCATATCTTTTTTTGGTTATTATATTGCCGTCAGATTTCTTTATAAGATGTTCATATGACTGCTTTGTTAAAGGCAGATTATATTCTTCCCTTGACATAAGGCCGCTTCCTTTGTAAGTAAGATAGTAATTATCATTGTCTTTGCGGACTCTTATTACAGGGTTTGTGCAAAGGTATCCTTGCTCGATTTCCCTGCATTTGTAGTTGTTAAGATTATCCGGTAGTTCTGATATTAAAAATTTTCGTTCAATTTCCATATTTAAATGAATTCTCCATTCCTAAGATTTTAGTTTTATTATGATTACACAAAAAATGGCTGCGCAAATTAAATTTGCAACAGCCATAAGTAAGTCGATTTCAATAATATTAAATCGGACATTAACCGATATTAGTTGTTAACAATATCCTTTAAAGCTTTTCCAGCTTTGAATTTAGGAGCTTTGCATGCAGGAATTTCAATAGCTTTACCTGTCTGTGGATTCTTGCCTGTTCTTGCAGCTCTCTTAGAAACTTCAAAAGTACCGAATCCAACAAGCTGAATCTTACCGTCATTCTTTAATTCTTCAGTAATTGTGTCTGTGAAAGCTTTTAAAGCTTTTTCTGCATCTTTCTTAGATAATTCAGCCTTTTCAGCTATAGCTGCGACTAACTCTGTCTTATTCATGTATAATACATCCTCCTTGAACCATATAGGTTAATAATATAATTCTATATATACTCCTATAAAGTAAGTTTGTCAATAAAAACCGCTATTTTCCGACAAATCCTCCCATTTTTCGTAAAGCGTATCAAGTTCATCACTGAGAGAAGTTTTTTCATTATGCAATTCCATAAGCTTTGCGGTATCACGGCACACCTCGGGCAGAGATGATTCTTCATCAATTGCAATTATGCGTTCTTCAATACGCGCAATATTTTCTTCTGTTTTTTTAAGCTCGTTTTTTAATTTACGCAGTCTTGCCTGTTCTTCCTTTGATTGCTGCCAGCTTATCTTTGCTTCTGCTTTTGAAGACGTATCATATGTGTTTGGGACTTCTGCTCCTGATATAGATGCATTTATGCCTGCAGCTTCAGAGAGTATTTCCCTTTTTTCGATATAATAATCATAGTTGCCTATATAATTGATTATTTTTTTATTGTTAAGCTCCAAAATTCTTGTGGCAGTAGTATTTATAAAATACCTGTCGTGTGATACGTAAAGGATTGTGCCTGTATAGCTGTTTAGAGCATTTTCAAGAATTTCTTTTGAAACTATATCAAGGTGGTTAGTAGGCTCGTCAAGTATAAGGAAATTAGCGTTTGACAGCATAAGTTTGGCTAAGGAAACGCGTCCGCGCTCGCCGCCGCTTAAGTCACGTATAAGTTTAAATACGTCATCGCCTGTAAAAAGAAATGCAGCAAGTGTATTTCTTATTCTTGTATTATTCAGGTCAGGATAAGCGTTCTGTAATTCATCAAACAGAGTATTATCGGGATTAAGTATGTTGTGTTCCTGATCATAGTAGCCAATGTTAACGTTTGTTCCGAGTGTTATAGTACCTGCATCAGGTGCGGTTATACCGTTTATAAGCTTAAGTATTGTGGTTTTACCAGTTCCGTTATTGCCTATGAGAGCAACACGTTCACCACGCTTTATCTCAAAATCTATATTTTCAAATAAACAATTATTGTCAAACGATTTGGAAAGGTTATTTACGTTAAGAACATCATTTCCGCTTACTATATCGGGCTCAAGTTTTATGTTCATTTTATCGTTTAATTCGACAGGTTTATTGACACGCTCTATTTTATTAAGCATTTTTTCTCTGCTTTCTGCACGCTTTATAGATTTTTCCCTGTTAAACTGCTTAAGCTTTGTTATAACCTCTTCGTGATGTTTGATTTCACGCTGCTGGTTTAAATATTCTTTAAGCTGCATATTTCTAAGAATTGCCTTTTTTGCTGCGTAGTCGGTATAATTGCCAGAAAATACGCTTACAATGCCATTGTCAATCTCTATAATTTTTGAGACGATTTTATCAAGAAAATATCTGTCGTGAGCGACGATAATAACACTGCCTTTATAAGACGAAAGGTAATTTTCAAGCCATGCGATAGATTCCATGTCGAGGTGGTTAGTAGGCTCGTCCAAAAGTATTATGTCGGGTTTTGATATGAGAAGTTTGCCTAAGGCTATTCGTGTTTTTTGGCCTCCGGATAAGGTGTTTGTTTTAAGTGAAAAATCCGCTTCATTAAATCCCAATCCTTTGAGAATTCCTATAACCTCGCTTCTGTATGCGTAACCGTTTTGAAGTTCGAATTCATGGTTAAGCCTTGTGTACTGTTCTAAAAGATTTTCAAGGTCACTGCCGGTTTTGTCTTTCATACTGATTTCAAGAGCTCGTATGCGCGCTTCCATATCAATAATTTCCTGTTTTGTGGACATTACTTCGTCAAAAATAGTATTGTTTGATGTCAGATTCTGGTGCTGCGATAAATATCCGAGAGTTTTGTCTTTAGATAATGTTACCTGTCCTCCATCAGCAGACAGCTCGCCGACTATTATTTTTAAAAGAGTCGATTTTCCGGCTCCGTTTATACCTATTACTGCAGCTTTTTCGTGGTCCTCTATATTGAAAGTACAATCTTGTATTATTTGATTTGTTCCAAAAGCCTTACTTATATGACTGCATGAAAGAATCATAAAAAATCTCCTTTTCCGCAGCAACTTATGCTGCGTCCTTTGCACATTGTAATTAGGGTATCAAAATACCATAATTATGATTATATGGATTGTTTCGTGTTGTGCACTTCTTTAATCCTCCACAATATTATAAATGTAAACAGTTATAAAAGTAAATAGAAACTACAGTATTTCTTTGACTTATGAGTTGAATTATCATATACTGTTTAAGTTAAATTTAATTGAGGAAAGAGAATAAGAGAATGAGATTTGAAGAATTAGTAGCAGATGAGAGAATTTTAAGGGCAGTTGAAGATATGGGATTTGAGGAGGCATCTCCGATACAGGCACAGTCAATACCTGCTGTTTTGCAGGGCAAGGATATAGTAGGACAGGCGCAGACAGGAACAGGTAAGACAGCAGCTTATTCAATTCCGCTGCTTGAGAAGATAGATCCTGATTTAAAAAAGGTTCAGGCAATAGTTCTTTGTCCGACGAGAGAGCTTGCAGTTCAGGTTGCAGAAGAAATACGTAAGCTTGCAAAATATATGAGTGACATAAAAGTACTTCCGATATATGGAGGGCAGGAGATTGTCAGACAGATAAAGTCATTAAAATCAGGTGTTCAGATTGTTGTGGGAACACCGGGACGTGTTATGGATCATATGAGAAGAAAAACTGTAAAGTTTGATAATGTATCAATGGTTGTTCTTGATGAGGCAGACGAGATGCTTGATATGGGATTTCGTGAAGATATGGAAACAATTCTTAAAGAGACACCGAATGACAGACAGACTGTTATGTTTTCTGCCACAATGCCGAAAGCTATTCTTGATATAGCAAAGACTTTCCAGAATAATCCGGAAACCATAAAGGTTGTAAGAAAAGAGCTTACAGTAAAAAATATAGAGCAGTATTATTATGAAGTGAGACAAAAGAATAAAAACGAAGTTCTTTGCAGACTTATCGATATTTACAATCCAAGACTTTCAGTTGTATTTTGCAACACTAAAAAGCAGGTTGATGAGCTTATTTCTGCTCTTAAGGGCAGAGGCTATTTTGCAGATGGGATACACGGTGATATGAAGCAGGCCCAAAGAGACAGAGTTATGGCGGATTTCAGAAGCGGAAAGACAGAAATACTTATTGCTACAGATGTTGCGGCAAGAGGTATAGATGTTGATGATGTAGATATTGTATTTAACTATGATTTGCCGCAGGACGAAGAGTATTATGTACACAGAATCGGAAGAACAGGCCGTGCCGGAAGAAGCGGACTTGCACTTTCGTTTGTATCAGGCAAAGAGGTGTACAAATTAAAGGATATAGAGCATTACTGCAAGACTAAAATTAAGGCAAAGCCTATTCCGTCAATGGATGATGTAAAAAATACAAAGCTTGAGGTATTGTTTGATAAGGTTAGAGAAACTGTTAATGAGGGTGGTTTGTCTGACATGATAGAGATGGTTGAAAATCAGATAAATGAAGAAGATTATACTATTATGGATATGGCAGCGGCACTTCTTAAGATGACAGTCGGCGAGTCTCTTGCTGACAGGGAAGATGTCGAGGAGGTTCATTTTGACATGGAGGGTGACAGAAGAGGAATGGTTCGTCTGTTTATAAATGTCGGAAAGAAAGATAAGATAAAACCTGCTCATATTTTAGGAGCGATTTCAGGTGAATCAGGTATACCTGGAAAGCTCGTTGGGGCAATAGATATGCTTGACAGTTATACGTTTGTGGAGATTCCTGCAAAGCATGCCGATGCAGTTCTTAAAGCAATGGAGAATGTTAAAATCAGAGGCAGAAAAGTGAACATGGAAAAGGCAAAGGGCACAGGACTTAGAAGAAAGAAAAGAAAAAAATAATATGAATGATAAGATAATCCTAAGCAAATTGAATAGAAGAGAGGCGTTAAGATACTTAGGATATAAGAGTACAGACGTCGACGAAAATATAAAAAATATTATGGATATATGTGAAAAAAAGGTTCTTTCGGCAGCGAAGCCGAGGTTCACATATAAGGTATTTAACATTGAGATTACAGGCGGCGGAGTACATTGTATAGGAACAGATCTCGTTCTTAAGGGTAATTCGATTCTTGAACATTTAAAAGGATGTGAAATGGCAGTGCTTATGGCTGTAACGATATCGTCTGATATAGACAGGCTGATAAGAATTGCACAGCTTGAAGATATTGCACATGCTCTTATAATTGACAGTATGTCAAGTGTTGCGGTAGAACAGGCTGGTGACAGGGCAGAAGAAATAATTGACAGTGAATTTTCAGAGTATTACAAAACATTTCGTTTCAGTCCCGGATATGGTGATATGCCTATACAGCAGCAGCCTGAGTTTATAAAGCAGTTAAATGCTGACAAGCTGATAGGGCTTACTGTAAATGCAGATTCATTTATGCTTATGCCGACTAAGTCGGTCACTGCGGTTATAGGATTATCAAAAAATAAAATAGACGCAAAATCAAAAGGCTGCATTACATGCAGTATGTACAAAACGTGCAAATTCAGAGAAGAAGGTGGTCGTTGCAATGGGTAAAGGTTTTAGGGAGCTTTTAGAAAATGAGTATGTTATATTTGACGGCGGCATGGGAACTATGCTTTTTGATGCCGGCATGAAAACAGGTCAGATACCGGAAACTCTTAATATAACAGATCCGCAGCTGCTTATTTCAATACATGAAAAGTATCTTAACGCAGGGGCTGATGTTATCTACGCAAATACTTTCGGTGCAAACGCATATAAGCTTGATGGCTGCGGTTACAGTGCAGATCAGCTTATTGAGGCTGGAATAAAAAATGCAAAAACAGCATGTGAAAATGTAAATAGTGAGGCGCTTGTAGCACTTGATATAGGGCCTATCGGACAGCTTCTTGAGCCATCGGGAACATTAAGCTTTGAGGAAGCTTATGAAATGTATGCCGAGGCTGTAAAGGCCGGAGCTGCGGCCGGAGCTGACCTGGTTGTGTTTGAGACGATGACGGACCTTATGGATGTTAAGGCTGCAGTGCTTGCGGCAAAGGAAAATACGGAGCTTCCAATTGTGTGCACTATGTCATTTGAAGAAAATATGCGTACCTTTACGGGCTGTCATGTTTCAGCAATGGCTCTTACATTGCAGGGACTTGGTGTTGATGCGATAGGAATTAATTGTTCACTTGGGCCAAAGGAGCTTGCTCCGGTGGTTTGCGAGCTTTCTAAATGGACAACACTTCCTATAGTTATGAAGCCTAATGCAGGACTTCCTGATCCAAAGACAAATAAATACAATGTTGATGCAGTTGAATTTGCAAATCTTATGAAAGATTTAAGAAAATTCGGCATTAAGATTTATGGAGGCTGCTGCGGAACAAATCCTGAATATATAAAAGAGCTTTCCAAAATGCTTAAAGAATATGGCAATGAGTGTGATGAGAGCTTTAAAATTAAAAATATTCCTGCGGCGGTGTGTTCAGCGACAAAGACTGTTACAATAACAGAGCCGAGGATAATCGGTGAAAGAATTAATCCTACGGGAAAGAAATTATTTAAGGAAGCTCTTATTAACGGCAATATAGATTATATATTAAATCAGGCACTTGAGCAGGTTAATGCAGGGGCTGATATTCTTGATGTAAATGTCGGACTTCCGGGAATTGACGAAAAGCAGATGATGATAACTGCAGTAAAATCAATACAGTCTGTTGTTGAAGTTCCTCTTCAGATAGACTCAACAATTCCTGAGGTTCTTGATTCTGCATTAAGAGTATATAACGGAAAGCCGATAGTTAACTCTGTTAATGGTGAAGAGGAATCACTTAAAACAGTACTTCCTATAGTAAAAAAATACGGAGCAGCAGTTGTGGGTCTTACCATTGATAAGGACGGTATACCGGAAAAGGCAAAAGATCGCTTTGCTATAGCACAAAAGATACTTGATGCAGCTTTAAGCTATGGTATTCCAAAGGAGGATGTTTATATAGATTGTCTTACACTAACCGCTTCTGCACAGCAGGAGGGCGTGACAGAGACTCTTGAAGCAGTGAAAAGAGTGAAGGAAGAGCTTGGATTAAAAACAGTTCTCGGAGTGTCAAATATTTCTTTCGGATTGCCTAACAGAGTTTTGGTAAATCACATTTTTCTTACAATGGCACTTCAAAACGGGCTTGATTTGCCTATAATAAATCCTAATATTGATGAGATGACGGGAGCTGTGCGAGCATATAAGCTTCTTGCTGGGATAGATGTAAATTCTGTATCATTTATAAAGGCATATTCGGATATGCCTAAAATAAAACCGATTGGCGAGGTGAAGCTTACTCATAATAACAGCGTTAAGACAGAAGATGTGCCTGGCACGTCACTGCAAACTGGAGACGCAGGGCAGTTAAAACAGGAACTGTACAAGTCTGTGCTTTCAGGACTTAAAAATGAGGGAACGTTGCTTACGGAAAAGCTTCTTGAAACTGCTGACTCAATGGAAATAGTCAATGATGTATTAATTCCGGCGCTCGATAGGACAGGCGAGGAATTTGAGAAAGGAACGCTGTTTTTGCCTCAGCTTATAATGGCGGCTTCAGTTGCTCAAAGTTCATTTGAGGTTATAAGAAAGCGTATGGCGTCAAATAAGGTTTCACCTGTCAGCAAAGGCAGGATAGTTATTGCGACCGTAAAAGGAGACGTGCATGATATAGGTAAAAATATAGTCAGGGTTTTGCTTGAAAATTATGGCTATGAGGTTATTGATTTAGGAAAAGACGTGCCTTATGAGACGGTTGTGGAGGCAGTTAAGAAATATAATGTAAAGCTTGTAGGTTTGTCAGCCCTTATGACAACTACGCTTAAATCTATGAAAGAGACAATTCAGCTTATTCACGATAATGGTCTTGACTGTAAAATCATGGTGGGAGGAGCAGTTCTTACACCTGAGTATGCAAAAGAGATTCATGCAGATTTTTACTCAAAGGATGCAAAGGAATCAGTAGACATTGCAAAAAGAGTGTTTGGCAATTAGCTTTGACAATATTTTCACACTGATATATAATTACGTCAATATATGTAACTTAGAACTTAGGAGAGAAGTATGGGAGAAACAAAGAAAATATCATCTGCGGTTATAAGGAGGCTTCCAAGGTATTACAGATATCTTGGTGAATTGATAGAAAGTGATGTCCAGCGTATTTCATCGAAAGAATTGAGTGCAAAGATGAAGGTTACTGCGTCGCAGATAAGACAGGATTTAAATAATTTCGGAGGCTTCGGACAGCAGGGATACGGATACAATGTAAAATATTTATATGACGAAATTGCTAAAATATTAGGAATTGACAGAAGTCATAATATGATTATAGTAGGTGCCGGAAATCTCGGACAGGCTCTTGTAAATTCAGGCGATTTCGCAAAAAGAGGATTTTTGATAAAGGCTGTATTTGATAACAATCCTGATATAGAGGGAGAAAAAATCGGTGATTTATCTGTACAGATGATGGATAAAGTAGTCGATTATATTAAAGATAACAATATTGAGATTGTCGCACTTACAATTCCTAAGCATGCGGCAAAGGATGTAGCTAAAATGGTGACAGATGCAGGTGTAAAGGGAATTTGGAATTTTGCTCACACAGATTTAAATCTTCCTGATAATGTAACGGTGGAAAATGTTCATCTGTCAGAGAGTTTGATGCGATTGTCTTATAATATCGCAAATAAAGACGATAAGTGATTTTTTACACAGCTATTTGTTTGTGAGCAAAAACAAATAGCCGGCAGCAAAGTTGCTCAGAAATGGGGGTTAAAATGGCTGATATAACATATGATTTGTTAAAAGATGTTCCGGCATTCAGACATATTCCTATTTTGACGCTCGATCCGCGCTGGTATAAGCTTATTCCGGAAAACAGTAAGACAGATGAAATTAAATACTGGGAAAAGCAGGTAAATGATCTTTTAAAAAGACAGGGACAAATAAATAATGATATTAAGGATGTAAAAAAGATTAAAAGCCAGATTATCCAGGAAGTTGTCCAAAATATGGAAAGTGACGAAAATGAAGCCAGACACCAGAAATTCATGAATCAGAGACAAAAACTTATATATGAAGCAAAAGAGAAGATATCGGAGCTTGAGGATGAGCAGAAAGAGATTCCAAGAGAGCTTGCGAGAGCAAATCAGATGCTTATGGTTGAAACTGTGCGTGTGTGCTTTGCAAAAATTAATGAAAATAGTGAAGATATAGAAATCCTTGAAAAGTGGATAAGTGAAACGAGAATTAAGCTTAAAAAAAATTTGTTGATAAAGCAGGACAAAGAAAGTGTAAATTCAAATATGTATGCAGGTATGCATGATATTCTCGGACCGCAAATTATGAGTGCTTTGGACAGGATTAATGATAATTAAGTATGTGTAGAATTGCTATGCTGTCATGACTGTTATGCAGTAATAACTGCATTGTGGTTGTGGCAGCTTTAATTTTTAATTGCCGCAGAATGGGGGTTAATATGGAGTATTTGATGAGCAGTGAGCAGATGAAAAAAATTGATAATTATACGATTAACAGGGTAAAAATACCGTCAATGGTACTTATGGAAAGAGCGGCTCTTGCGGTTAGTGATAAGGTCAGACAGCTTTTTTCAAATAAGGGGTACGCAGTATGTGTTTGCGGAAGCGGTAACAACGGTGCAGACGGGCTTGCTGTGGCAAGACAGCTGTGTCAGAGCGGCTGGTATGTTGATGTGTTGGAGGTTGGAAATAAAAATCATGCTACACCGGAGTATGAGCTGCAAAGAAAAATTCTTTCAAAATTCGATGTTCACTTTAGAAGAAATGTACAGTTTGGTGAATATGATTGTATTGTGGATGCAATATTCGGAATAGGACTGTCAAGAGATATAGAGGGTACATATAATATAATTATAAATGCAATTAATTCTGCATCTAACCGCAAGCCATCATTAAAAATTGTTTCGGTAGACATAGCATCAGGTATTAATGCAACTACAGGCAAGATTATGAATAACGCAGTAAAAGCGACTGATACAGTGACTTTCGGATATAAAAAGCTTGGTATGGCATTGTACCCTGCAAGAGAATACTGCGGAAATATAAGTGTAGCGCAGATAGGATTTTTTCCGGCGCAAAAGATAAAGGACTGCAATACAGCCGCATATACATATACATATGAGGATTTAAGTGCGCTTCCTCAAAGAAGAGCATATGCAAATAAAGGAGATTGCGGCAAGGCCCTCATCATTGCTGGTTCAGAAAATATGGCAGGTGCCGCATGTATGTCGGCTCAGTCTGCATTAAGAAGCGGCTGCGGACTTGTCAAGGTATTTACACACGAAAATAACAGGAGTATACTGCTTGGCAGGGTGCCTGAAGCTATATGTCAAACATATAATGATAAAAATATTGATAAAAAAATAGAAGATGAGCTTGGAAAGTCTTTGGAATGGGCTGATGTGGTTGTGGCAGGTCCCGGTTTATCTACATGTGATTTATCAAAGAAAATAGTTAAATCGGTCATTGCATCTTGTGAAGAGTCATCATTTAAGCTTGTGCTTGATGCCGACGCGTTAAATATCATATCAGATGATAAAGATGCCGGAAGGCTGCTTGAAAAATCATTGGGAGACATAGTTATAACACCGCATATAGGTGAAGCATCAAGGCTTATGAAAGAAGATATAAGCAATATTAAAAATAATCCGGTTGAGAGTGCGAAGCTTCTTTGCGAAAAATCGGGAGCCGTATGTGTTTTAAAGGATGCAGCAACAGTTGTATGTGATAAAGACAGAACATATATAAATATGTCAGGCAACTGCGGTATGGCTACAGCAGGAAGCGGAGATGTTCTTACGGGAATTCTCTGTGGAATGATTACAGCAGGTTTTGACAGCTTCTTTGATGCTGTTGCCATGGCTGTTTATGTTCATGGACTGGCAGGAGATATATGCCGGAAGAAATTTGGCATGAGGTCAATGAAAGCGTGGGATATAACAGATGCACTTTCTGACGTGTTAAAAGAGCAGGCTGAATAAAGATAAATATAATAAAGCAAAATGAATGGAGCGGAAGAATACGATGAGTAAGTATTACAGAGTATACGCAGATATCAATCTTGATATGATAGCTGCAAATGTTGATGAGCTTATGTCTCAGACAGCTGAGGGTACAAAGGCGATAGCTGTCGTAAAAGCAGACGGATACGGACATGGTGATGTGGCAGTTTCGAAAGCTGTGTATGACAGGGTGGCCGGATATGCAGTTGCAACATTGGATGAGGCTGTAAATTTAAGAGAAAACGGAATTGATAAGCCGATACTTATATTGGGCTTTGTAAATACTGATGAGTATAGAATTCTTGTTGAAAATGAAGTATCTGCAACTGTGTTTGATTATGAGACGGCAAAGATGCTTAATGAGGTTGCAGGACAGCTTGGAAAAAAGGCACGTTGTCATATAAAAGTGGATACAGGTATGAGAAGAATCGGACTTGAACCTGATGAAAGCGGCGTAGAAACAGTTAAGAAAATCAAGCAGTTAAAAAATATTGATGCGGTGGGGATATTTACTCATTTTGCCACAGCTGATGAGATTGATAAAACAAAGAGCATAAGACAGCTTGAAAAATTTGATAATTTTATAAAACAGCTTGAAAAAGAAAATATAACGTTTGAATATAAGCATTGTGCAAACAGCGCGGCTGTAATAGATATGCCGCAGACAAACAAAGACCTTGTAAGACTTGGAATTGCCATGTATGGAATGTATCCGTCAGAAGATGTTATAAAAAGAAAGGTGTGTTTAAGACCTGCGCTTGCCTTAAAGAGTCATGTAACCATGGTGAAATGTGTTGGTGAAGGTCAGGAAGTAAGCTATGGCGGAACATTTGTAACAAAAAGACCTACAAAGATAGCAACTGTATCTGTGGGATATGGTGACGGATATCCGAGAGCACTTTCATCAAAAGGTTATGTTTTAATAAAGGGTAAAAAAGCTCCTATTATAGGAAGAGTCTGTATGGATCAGCTTATGGTTGATGTTACGGAAATTGATGATGTTACAAGAAATGATGTTGTTACGCTTATCGGAAAAGACGGCGATTTGTGTATTACCGTTGAGGAAATTGCAAAGCTGGCAGGTACATTTAATTACGAATTTGTGTGTGATTTAAATAAGAGAATACCAAGAAATTATTACAGTGGAGGGAAATATATCGGAAGCCATGATTATTTTCATGAGAAATGGGTTTTAAATAATCTGTAAAAATCTGAATACACACCCGTAAGCTGGAAATACTACGAGTATATTAAGTAAAAATGTGCTTTGGGAGTGTGATAATATTGGTAATTAAAAGGGGAGATATTTTTTACGCAGATTTAAGACCTGTAGTTGGTTCAGAACAGGGAGGAATACGTCCGGTACTTATTATACAAAATGATACGGGAAATAAGCATAGTCCGACGGTAATATGTGCGGCTATAACATCTAAGATGAATAAGGCAAAGCTGCCTACACATGTAGAGATAGATGCTGTAAGGTGCAATATTGTAAAGGATTCGGTTATACTTCTTGAACAGTTAAGAACTATTGATAAACAAAGGCTTAAAGACAAAGTATGTCACCTTGATAATGATATTATAAGTCAGGTAAATCATGCGCTTCAGGTTAGTCTTGAGATGGATGAGGATTAATATTATACGCAAGAATTATATAAATAATATTTTTATAATATTTGACGTCATAATATGCGTATGATACAATTAAATCTATATAAGCAGATGTAAATATATGGATTATTTTTTATATTTGCCAGACAAAGTGTGATGTTTTTACAGAGCAGTCATACAAAAAGAAACGAAAAGGAAGGTTTACAAACATGAACGATGGCCATCCCGCGGATGGGAATCAGAATTTTATTTCTTCTTTATTGAGCTTTTTTTCAAAAAGAAGAAAAGAAGATGATGTTACGGAAGAGGAAATCATTGACATGGTCAATGAAGGACATGAACAGGGTGTACTAAAGGAAAATGAAGCAGAGATGATAAACAATATCTTTGAGTTTGGAGAAAAACAGTCTTCAGATGTTATGACTCATAGAAAAAATATTGTTGCCATCGATGCAGATAAGACAATTTCAGAAGTATTTGACATCATATTAAATGAGAATTTTTCAAGATATCCTGTGTATGATGGAGATATTGATAATATAATCGGTATCATACATATAAGGGATTTACTCAAAGCCTATGTGATAGAGAATAACAGGAACAGAAAGCTTTCAGACATGAGAAAACAGGTGCTTTTTGATGCAGTTTATATTCCTGAGACACGCAATTTGAGTGTGCTTTTTAAGGAAATGCAGTCTAAGAAAGTACATATGGCAATAGTTGTAGATGAGTATGGACAGACAGCGGGACTTGTTACGATGGAAGATATCCTTGAAGAGATTGTTGGTAATATTCTTGATGAGTATGATAATGAAGAAGAATTTATAATCAAGCAGCATGATGGTTCGTATATATGCAACGGACAGATGCAGCTTGAAGATCTGGAAGATATGTTAGAGATAACATTTGACTGCGATGATATTGATACAATAAACGGATATCTTATTTACAAAATAGGCAGAATTCCTCAGGAAAATGAAGAATATGAGGTTATATGCGGTAATTATTGCTTTAAGGCAGTTGAAATAAACAATAAAATGATTACAAAAGTAAAAATAAGCGTTTGTGCCGGAAATCAAGAAGATGAAAAGCAGACTGATGACTGATAAGTAAAATAACAATAAAATACAATATAAGACGCCGGATTATACGGGCAGAATGGAGAAATAATGAGCGATTACAAAATAGAGACAAAATGTATTCAGAGCGGATGGGAACCAAAGAATGGTGAACCGAGAATTTTACCGATTATACAAAGTACTACATTTAAGTATGAGTCAAGTGATGAGATGGGAGCTTTGTTTGATCTTGAAAAAGAAGGTTATTTTTATTCAAGACTTCAGAATCCTACTAATGATTGTGTCGCTAAGAAAATTTGTGATCTTGAGGGCGGTTATGCTGCAATGCTTACATCATCAGGTCAGTCTGCAAATTTTTATGCTGTATTTAACATATGTGAAGCAGGAGACCATTTCATAAGTACTTCAGCCATTTATGGCGGTACATTTAATCTTTTCGGCGTAACCATGAAAAAGCTCGGAATCGACGTTACATTCGTTGATCCTGATGCCACAGAGGAAGAAATACAGGCGGCATTTAAACCTAATACTAAGTGTGTGTTTGGTGAAACTATTGCAAATCCGGCACTTGTGGTGCTTGATCTGGAAAAATTTGCACGTATTGCCCATAAAAATGGTGTACCGTTTATAGTTGACAATACATTTGCGACACCTGTCAACTGTCGTCCGTTTGAATTTGGAGTTGATATTGTAACTCACGCAACAACAAAGTATATGGATGGTCATGCTGCGACAGTTGGAGGCTGTATTGTAGACAGCGGTAATTTTGACTGGACAAAGTATCCTGATAAATTTAAAGGTCTTACAACACCTGATGATTCTTATCATGGTGTGATTTATACTGAAAGATTTGGAAAGGGTGCGTACATAACAAAGGCAACTTCACAGCTTATGAGAGATTTGGGGTCTATACAGTCTCCTATGAATGCGTTTTTGATTAATTTAGGTCTTGAGACACTTGTTTTGAGAGTGGAAAGACATTGTTCAAATGCATTAAAGGTTGCAAAGTTTTTGGAAGCTGATGAGAGAGTTGCATGGGTAAATTATGCAGATTTGCCTGATAATAAGTACCATGCTTTACAGCAGAAATATATGCCGAACGGTACGTGCGGTGTGATTTCATTCGGTTTAAAGGGCGACAGGGAAACAGCAGTTAAGTTTATGGATAATCTTAAGATGATTGCTATTGTTACACATGTTGCTGATGCAAGAACTTCAGTACTTCATCCTGCAAGTCATACACACAGACAGCTCACGGAGGAACAGCTTGTTGAGGCCGGAGTACAGCCGGATCTTATAAGGCTTTCAGTTGGAATAGAAAATGCAGATGATATAATAGCTGACTTGGCGCAGGCTATGGATAAAACATTTTAATAAAATTTTTTAAGGGGGGGGGTAGTTGTGTTCCCGGTTAGTACAGATATAAAAGACAGTAATATAGTTGAAGCAAATTGCACTATTGACGAAGATTATTCTATAGTTATGGGAGATGAACGCTTTTACAGACTGGTTGGTGAGAAATCAATGTATACGTTGTATCAGCTTGTTCATCCTTATGATAGGGATGAGTTTGAGTTATATCTGGCAGCGGCTGAATCTGATAAGGTAATATTTATAAGGATTCAGCTTAAAGTTGATAAATATCACTGGTTCATTTTAAGGAAAGTTGATGAGCATAATGAAACCGACGGAAGACATCTTATCGAATTAAGACTTTCTGATGTTATTGCCCAAAATTCAAAGTTTGATATGTATACCATAAATGTTTCAAAGTACAGAGCAATGCTTACCATGTTTAATGAGAAAGTATTTGAGTATGATATGGAAACAGGAATTATTACAATATACTTTTACAGTAACGGTCAGGCAGAGATTCTTGAACGGGATGATTTAGATGAGTGGCAAAAAAGAGTACTCCGTCTGGGTTATGTAGAAAAGACCGAACAGGCAGATTTTGAGCGTTTATGTTCTGATATAAGAAATGGTGCTGATTCATTTACTCAGTCGTTTTATGCAACGATATTTTCTAAGGGAGCGAGAAGAGATACTCTGATTTTTAAAGGAGAGACCATAAGTCTCGGAACGCAGAAAAAATTAGTTGTCGGTGTAATATCTGAGCTTGGTGCAAGAATTAAGCAGAAGGTTGTACAGTATGACAATGATGCAAACAAGGATTCTTCAACAGGTATTCTTAATAAAAAAGCTGTTACTGATGATATTATAGCTGTATTTAATGATGAGCAAAAAATTAAAAGTTATAAGAAGGTGTATCTTGTTATATATGATATAGATAATTTTAAATCAGTTAATGATACATATGGGCATTATTTCGGTGATGAGGTTATATCCAGTTTTGCATATGAGCTTTCTAAGACAATAGGAAATAACGGTATAACAGGAAGAATAGGCGGAGATGAGTTTATGTCGCTTCTTACCGGTTATGATGATATCGAGGATGTAAAAATGATGCTCAAATCAATCAGGAACAGTCTGAAGCTTAAATTGTCAGAAAAGAAAAAAGATTACTATTTTTCATGCTCGATTGGTATATCTGAATATCAAAAAGACGGTGTTACATATGAGGACCTGTTTAAAATAACAGATGGTGCTTTATATATAGCAAAAGAAAAGGGCAAAGACAGATATATAATTTATGATAAGGAGCTTCATGGGAAGCTTATAGGCGGAAGTTTGGAATGTGCAGGTGAGAAAGTTGTTACCGAATTTTTGAAACCTATGGACAAATGTGCTCTTGCAACATCGCTTGCCATAAAGACTTTAAAAAATGGCAGGAATGTTGCGGTTGAAGTATTAAAAGAAATGGTCGATAAAATGAATATACACGGGATCAGTATATATGAAGGTGAAAATCTTAAGTGTGTTTTTTCATTGGGGCATTATCAGAAGGTAATGGAAAATGCTTCATATGCTTTGAGGGATGAATACAGAGCTTTGTTTGATAAGCATGATGTTAATGTAATAAATAATATTGTCTCTCTGGCTATTGATTTTGTTGATATTTATGAGTTTTATAAAGAGCATAATATCTGTTCATCGCTTCAGATTATACTAAAGTCAGATGGAAATCGTATCAATTCTCTTATATGCTGCGATACATTTGGCGAGCATAGAAGAAAATGGAGCAGAGAAGATATTATGACCGTTTATGCGGTAGTAAAGGCATTGGCAAATGTTTAAACATAAAAAGGTTAATTTGATTCTGAAAAAAATATTGATTATTTTTGTCTGGCTTGCCATATGGCAGTCAGCAGCAGTGTTAACAGGACTTGATTTTTTAATTGCAGGTCCTGTTAATGTATTTATGGCACTTATAAAGCTTTTGAAAACGAGAGTGCTGTATCTGTCTGTGGTGCATACGTTTACGAAAGTGACTGCAGGTTTCGTGATTGCTTTTTTATCAGGGAGCCTGCTTGGAAGTATGTCGGGAAAATATAATAATTTAAGGCTTTTTTTACAACCGCTTTTATATACAATGCAGACACTTCCGGTGGCTTCATTTATAATTCTTTTGCTTATATGGTTCGGTTCTTCCAGTGTTGCTTTTTTAATATCGTTTATAGTTGTATTTCCGATGATTTACAATGGATTTTTGTCAGCAATGGATAATTTGGACATTAAACTTGAGCAGATGTCTGATGTTTTTGGTGTACCGTTATTGAAAAAAATACGCTGTGTATATCTTTCACAGCTTATGTCTGATATTCAGGGAACATTAAAAAGTGCCGTCAGTATGGGATTTAAGGCAGGTGTTTCGGCGGAGGTCATAGGGCTTGTTAAAAATTCTATAGGAGAACAGATATATTATTCAAAGCTGTATATGACGACAGCGGATTTATTTGCATGGAGTATAGTTCTCATATTTATAAGCATAATTTTTGAGCATATTTTTATCAAATGTATAAACGGTTTTACCAATTTTGTAAAAAGACCTTAGGAATTTAAGAATGGAGGCAGCTTGAAAAAAATAGTTATCGAAAATTTGTCAAAAAGCTTTGATGACAAAGAGATTATACGGAATTTCACATATACGTTTGAAGCAGGAAGCGCAACGTGTATTATGGGACCGTCGGGAATAGGCAAGACAACTGTTCTGAATATTATAATGGGACTTGAGAGGGCAGACAGCGGAAATGTTGTGATATCAGATGAAAGCGGTGCTTCGGCTCTGGCAGACAATAAAAGTACATTTGCATGTCAAAAAAATATATTTGGCGCGGTGTTTCAGGAAAACAGGCTTATTGAGGGTTTGTCTGCGATTGATAATGTAAGGCTTGTGATAAATACAAAGCAAAAAAGAAGCGTTGTAATACAGAATATAAAAAATGATTTGAGCATGATTTTGCCGCCGGATTCCCTTGACACAGATGTGAGATTTTTAAGCGGCGGAATGAAGAGGAGAGTAGCTGTTGCAAGGGCCATGAATGCTGATTCGGATATAGTGCTTATGGATGAACCTTTCGCAGGACTTGATGAGGAAAATAAAAGACATGTTATAGAATATATAAACATAAAAAGAAAAGATAAAACATTAATTGCAGTAACACATGATAATAATGATGCAGCTGCTTTAAATGCAAATATTTGCTTATTGACAAGCTGTGATGCAGTTGCTAAAATATTAGGAAAATGTTAGAGTTATAAAAAAGGTTTGTAATAATTATACATTTATATGTATAATTATATAAATCAGGACGGAGGCATATATGAGACAGGCGGTATTTTCTATTCTTGTTGATAATTCATCAGGTGTTTTAAGCCGTGTTGCAGGATTGTTCAGCAGGAGAGGATATAATATAGATAGTCTTACGGTTGGAGAAACAACAGATGTTAAGATATCAAGAATGACAGTTACGGTTACGGGTGATGATGATGTTTTAGAACAGATACAGAAGCAGCTTTCAAAGCTTGTTGATGTAAGAAGTATTGTTGAATTGCCTCACGATGCAGCAGTGGCAAGGGAACTTGTTCTTATTAAGGTTGAGTGTGACAATGAGCAGCGTCAGGATCTGATTTCTATCAGCGATATTTACCGCGCTAAGATAGTTGATGTATCGCCGGGCTCTTTGATTATTGAGCTTACAGGTGCAAAGAATAAGGTTAATGCATTTATTGAATTACTTAATGGTTTTAAAATTACAGAACTCGCAAGAACAGGTATTACCGGACTTGCAAGAGGCGCTGCAAATTTAAAATAATAAATTTTTTACTATGTGGAGGTAGAGTAAAATGGCAGAAGCTAAGATTTTTTATCAGCAGGATTGTAATTTATCATTATTAGACGGTAAGACAATCGCCATTATCGGTTATGGTAGCCAGGGACATGCACATGCATTGAATCTTAAGGATTCAGGATGCAATGTAATCATCGGCCTTTATGAGGGCTCAAAGTCATGGAAGAGAGCACAGGAGCAGGGTTTTGAAGTATATACTGCAAGTGAAGCTGCTAAAAGAGCTGATATTATCATGATTCTTATTAACGATGAGAAGCAGGCTAAGTTATACAAGGAAGATATTGAACCAAATCTTGAACCGGGCAATATGCTTATGTTCGCACATGGATTTAATATACACTTTGGTTTGATTAAGGCTCCTAAGGGCGTTGATGTTACTATGATAGCACCAAAGGGTCCTGGACATACAGTAAGAAGTGAGTATCAGGCAGGTAAGGGTGTTCCTTGTCTTATAGCTGTTGAACAGGATGAGACAGGTAAGGCTCAGGATATGGCACTTGCTTACGCATTGGGTATCGGCGGAGCAAGAGCAGGTGTTCTTGAGACAACATTCAGAACTGAGACAGAAACAGACCTTTTTGGTGAGCAGGCAGTACTTTGTGGCGGTGTTTGCGCATTGATGCAGGCTGGTTTTGAAACTCTTGTTGAGGCTGGTTATGACCCAAGAAATGCTTACTTTGAGTGTATTCATGAAATGAAGCTTATTGTAGACCTTATTTATCAGTCAGGTTTTGCAGGTATGAGATATTCAATCTCTAACACAGCAGAATATGGTGATTACATAACAGGACCAAAGCTTGTTACAGAAGAGACAAAGAAGTCAATGAAGAAGATTCTTTCAGATATTCAGGATGGTACATTTGCTAAAGAATTCTTACTTGATATGTCAGAAGCAGGCGGACAGGTTCACTTTAAGGCTATGAGAAAGCTCGCAGCAGAGCATCCATCAGAGCAGGTTGGTGAAGAAATCAGAAAGCTTTACAGCTGGAATGATGAATCAAGCAAGTTTATAAATAATTAATTATATGATTTTAAGCGCTTTGCGCATATCAGGGCAGAAACGGTTTTGTGGGTTTCTGCCCATTTTTGGAATGTGGAGATAAAAATGTTATCAAAACTGTTGAATGGAGAAAAACAGGAATTGTGCATTGATTTAAGCAGGCTTGAAATGTTTTTGAGAAGACACTCAGATGCACATATTGAAAATAATATAAAGATTGCGGCTGTAAGAAATGGCAGGGATATAAGATATGTTCTTGCTACGAGAAAAAAAGACAGAAATTTTTATAATATAAAGGTTGAGACGGTGAGTGAAAATGCCGGAATACAGCTTGAGAATATGTTTGATGGTATAAGTGTACAAAAAATACACGATGATGTTATAAAAAGTGCGAAGAGGTTAAGCAACGGAGTATGTTCAGGAATACTTATAAAATCATCTGATGTTGCAAAGTTGAAGGGAGCAGGGATAAGAGGATTGAATTACAGATATTTTGAGACTGACGAGATAGTTCCGGTTTCGGGCAGAGGAATAGTTGCTGTTGTGGTCAGGGATGAAAATCCGGATTGTAAAAAATATGAGTCTGACAAAGAAGCAATAGAGCGATTGGAGATAGAGAGGTCTGTTATTGAAATGACAGATTATGGGAATAATATTGTTGTAAACGCATGTATAAACCGCAGTAATGTTGTGCTGAGTGTGTTTATAAATGCAAAGGGCGGAAGGCTTTTGGTGGAAAAAGGCACGCTGGCTGATAAAGAAAGAATGGTATGCCATATGGTTGAAAATATAGATAGATTTATGATAAAATAAAGTTTACCGAGAAAAAATATTTAATGCAAATTTTATGAAAGGCATGATTTTATGGAATTTAAAAAAATAGATGATACAAAGTTTCAGTGTTTTTTGAATGAAGAGGATTTAGAAGATAATAATATTTCTTTGGATGATTTTTTCAGAAATGATACTGATAAGATACATAACCTGCTTGATGTTATTATGCAGGAAGCAGAAAAGAGCATAGGTGTTATTTTAAGCAGCAGAGTAATGTCACTTCAGCTTACGCCGCAGCCGGATCATTCACTGATGCTGACGATTTCTTCAGGGCAGGATGATTTCGGAGAGATGTTAAAGCAGGCAGGAGAGCGCGCGTCGCAGGCTCTATCAGCATTAAAAGGTAATAACAGGGAAAAATATAATAACGTTATTAAGAAGAATGATGAGAAAGCAAAAACAAGTATAAAAGCATCTGAATTCAAGCCAGTTTCAAAGGAAGTCCCGGCGGTAAGCTTTGCTGTTGACACGGAAGGCAATCCGGTAGGTACGGAGAGGGCAATATGCCATATGCCGAACCTTGACACATTCGAGATATTTTGTAAAAATGCTACTAAAACGTGGGGCATTAAAAATAAATTGTATAAGGATTTGGCTGACGGTTCATTTTATCTTTGTCTTGAGAGAGGCAGGAGTTCAAGAGTGCGTTTTGAGCAGTTTGTGAATGGACTTATGGAATATGGCAGGTTTGTTCCATGCAGTTTAAACAGATTAACTTATATGGATGAGCATTTCAAAATTTTTATACCGGATAACGCTGTTAATTCAGTAAAAAAATACTGTAATGAATAAATTGTAAAAATATAGTCGGAGGGCTTATGTTAGAGTTAAAAGATATATGTTTTCAGGTAAATGATGAAGGAAAAGAAAAGGAAATATTAAAAGATATCAATCTTAAGATAGATGACAGGTTTGTTGCAATAACGGGGCCTAATGGCGGAGGGAAATCTACACTTGCAAAGGTTATATCAGGCATAGTAAAACCAACGTCAGGAAGAATTTTTCTTGACGGTGAAGATATAACGGAGCTTTCTATTACTGACAGAGCAAAAAAAGGTATAAGCTTTGCATTTCAGCAGCCTGTAAGATTTAAGGGACTTACGGTAAAGGATTTGATAACACTTGCAAAAGGAGAAAAAATCGCACTTAATCAGGCATGCTCATATTTGTCAGAGGTAGGACTTTGTGCTAAAGATTATATTAACAGAGAGGTTAATGATTCACTTTCCGGTGGAGAATTAAAAAGAATTGAGATTGCTATGATTATGGCAAGAGGCACAAAGCTTTCACTGTTTGATGAACCTGAAGCCGGAATTGATTTATGGAGTTTTAACAACCTTATAAAAGTTTTTGAGAGTATGCATAAAAAGATAAACGGTTCAATTATAATTATCTCACATCAGGAAAGGATTCTTAATATAGCTGACCAGATTGTAGTAATTGCAAACGGCAAAGTGACGGCCCAGGGCACTAAAAAAGAGGTTATGCCTAAGCTGTTGGCATCTTCTGAGGCTTGTGAAACTTTGATGAATAAACTTGCGTAGTATTTTTAAAATTGTGAATGAAATATGATTATAGAGATAAAAATACGTGCACAGAAATGAGGATTAATTAAGATGGATGAATTGCAGAAAAGTATGCTTGAAAAAATAGCTGATATACACGGTGTGCCGGAGGGTGCTTACAATATAAGAAATAACGGACAGACAAGCAGCAGAAATACAACTGCGAATATAGATATTGTCACAAAGGACGATAAGCCGGGAATTGATATAATTATAAAGCCGGGTACAAAAAACGAGAGTGTTCATATACCTGTAATACTTAGCGAGAGCGGATTAAAGGACATGGTTTACAATGATTTTATAATCGGAGACGATGCTGATGTGACTATTGTAGCAGGCTGCGGTATTCATAATTGTGGTGTTGATACGTCGGAACATTCGGGTATTCATACATTTTTTATAGGAAAGAATGCAAAAGTAAAATATATTGAAAAGCATTACGGTGAGGGAGAGGGAACAGGAGAGAGAGTTCTTAATCCTACAACAATAATCCATATTGACGAGAATGGATATATGGAAATGGAGAGTACACAGATTAAGGGTGTTGATTCAACTATCCGTGATACAAAGGCTGATTTAAAGGATGGGGCAACACTTGTGATAAAAGAAAAGATTATGACACACGGAAGACAAAGTGCCGAGACAAATTTTGAAGTGGATTTGGCAGGCGTTGATTCAAGTGCGAATGTTATTTCGCGTTCTGTGGCTAAAGGTGATTCAATACAGATATTTAATTCAAAAATCTGTGGTAATAATAAGTGCTACGGACATACGGAATGTGATGCTATTCTTATGGATAACGGACATGTAAATGCGATTCCGTCGCTTGAGGCAAATAATATTGATGCAAGCCTTATACATGAGGCGGCTATCGGTAAAATTGCAGGGGAGCAGCTTATAAAGCTTATGACATTAGGTCTTACTGAGCAGGAAGCGGAAGAACAGATTATTAACGGGTTTATGAAGTAAAAAAACTTTGCAAAACGCATATAGTGTGAAAAGGGGACTATTATGAGATATCCTGAATTTTTAAAATCAAACGGTACAATAGGTTTTGTGGCTCCATCGTTCGGATGTGCCACGGAGCCTTACTATTCAGCTTTCTTAAGTGCACAGGAAAAATTTAAAAACGACGGTTTTGGTCTTGATATGGGTAAAAACTGCTATGCTGCGAAGGGGACAGGAATAAGCAATACACCTTATGAGTGTGGTGATGAGCTTATGACAATGTATGAGTCGGACGGAAATGATGTGCTTATTTCATGCGGAGGCGGAGAGCTTATGTGTGAAATTCTTGAATATCTTGATTTTGAAAAATTAAAGAGCTTAAATCCGAAGTGGTTTTTAGGATATTCAGACAATACAAATTTTACGTTTTTACAGACGATACTTTGTGATACAGTATCGATATATGGGCCATGCGCAGGTGCATTCGGTATGAAACCTTGGCATAAGGCAGTAGATGATACATTTTCACTTCTTTGCGGTGAGAAGCTTGAATTTGAAAATTATGACGGCTGGGAAAAGGAATCTTTAAAGTCAGAAGAAAATCCTACAGCTCCATGGAATATAACGGAGCCGGAAAGTATAAGGGTGTATGAGGGCGGAAGCAGTTTTGCGGCTCAGGCAGATGAAGAATTTGATTTTAAGGGAAGGTTAATCGGCGGTTGTATTGACTGCCTTGTAAATCTTATAGGAACAAAGTATGATAAGGTAAAAGAATTTAACGAAAGATATAAAGACGATGGTTTTGTTTGGTTCCTTGAGAGCTGCGAATTGAACAATATGGATATAAGACGGGCAATGTGGCATATGGATAATGCAGGATGGTTTAAATATGTCAGGGGATTTATTATCGGAAGACCTATGGTATATGGTGAAAATCTTATGGGACTTGACCATTATGAGGCTGTTATGGGAGTTTTAAGAAAATATAATGTTCCTGTTGTAATGGATGCTGATTTGGGACATCTTGCACCTTCTATGCCTGTAATATGCGGAAGCATCGGAGAGGTGAGCGCAAAGGCCGGAAGTCTTAAGATTAAATATATTCTTGAATGATTAAGCTAAAGCAATTTTAATGGGGGAAATATATGGGGATTTCATCTATTGTACCTGAAAATATGCGAACCGTACTTGACGGAATACTTGGAACCGTACTTGTTTTTAATGATAAAGGCGTTGTGATTTACATAAACGATTCAGGAAAGGATGAATTAGGTTATAAAGACGGTGAGGTTGATATTAGGGAAATATTTGCAACTCTTTTTAACGGTAATATAGGGATTTCTGAATTTATAAAATACACTGTCGGAAACGTTAAAAATATACCTGTATACAGAAAAAACTGTACATGTTTCAATGCTCAGATTAAGGTTATAGATATACAGGATTCGAAACAAGAAAAATTTCATCTTGTGTCAATAATAAACATGCAGTATGAGGTATATGCCCGCAGGGAGATAGAACGCGCTGAAAATGCAATGAAAGAAAATATGAGAGCAAGAAATGAGTTTATTGCAAATATTACTCATGAACTCAGAACTCCCGTAAACGGAATAAAAGGACATATAAAAAATCTTAAGAGCATAGAAGAAGATACAGCAAAGAAAAAATCGCTTGATATTGTGCTTAAGTGCTGTGAAAATATGGAAAAGATTATAAACAATTTTCTTGATTTTTCTAAAATCGAGGCCGGTAAGTTTGAGATTAGTGAAAGCAGCTTTAATTTCAGGAATTGTATAAACCATGTAGTAGATACAAGTATAAGCATAGCTAATGAGAAAGGTATAAAGCTGATAGCAAAGGTTGATGAAGCTATACCGCAGATGGTGACAGGCGATGAATTAAGGATTGTTCAGATTCTTAACAATCTTGTGTCAAATGCGTTGAAATTTACGTCTATAGGCTATGTAAGCATAGAGGTCTACAAGACAGGATTTAAGCATGGGAGAATGGAACTTACGTTTTTTGTTATTGATACGGGAATCGGAGTTACTCCGCAGGAAAAAGAAAAAATGTTTAAAAGCTTTTCACAGGTTGATGGTTCAATAACAAGAAAATATGGCGGTACAGGTCTCGGACTGTTTGTGGCAAGGCAGCTTGTTGAGCTTATGCATGGAAATATAAGCATTGACAGTGAAAAGGGAAGAGGAAGCACTTTTACATTTAATATTGAAGTTGGCGTTGAGGACGGACAGTCTGAGGAGGATAACGAATCCTCTGTTATACCGCAGCTTTTAAAGATAGGGCATGTATACGGTGCAGATGATAAAAATATTGATATAGTGTATACATATGGGACTGACGAAAATTTAAAAGAAATAAAGAACAACATGGAAAAGCTGTCTATATGTATTCAAATGGAAAATTGGGAGAAAGCAGAGTTTTTTACGGACAATATAAAGGTGCTGGCTAACGGAGCAGGAAAAGAATTAAAGCGGCAGATATTTAAGCTGCAGATGTCAGTAAGAAAAGAGGATTTTGAAAACAGTATTGAATATGTAAAACAGATTGCCAAACTTATGCGGTTGTGAAATCAACAAAGTTGCTCAGAAATGGAGAATGGTGTGAAAAAACGAAATGATGTTCCTGTTATACTTATAGTAGATGATGTCAAAAAGAAATCTGACATTTTGAATACAATGATATTAGATATGGGTTATATTCCTAAAACAGCGGATAGCGTTGCACAGGCTTTGGAGTATATGAGAGAGAATATGCCGCAGCTTATACTTTTAGATGTTTCTATGCCTGATATAGACGGATATCAGATGTGTAAGGCACTTAAGAAAAACATTGTCACAAGACATATACCTGTTTTATTTATGTGGGAGGATAAGGATTCGGACAGCAGAAAGATGGCATTTGAAACAGGTGCTGATGATTACATATCATATCCGTGTGATTATTCGGAGCTTCGTATAAGGATTAATACGAATTTACGCATATATGGAATGCAGCAGGAACTTTTAGAAAATAACAGAAGATTAAATAAAATTATAAGTGAGCAGTCCGTTAAGTTTGAGGAAGAACAGAAGAGGCTTTTGAAGGCTATAGCAAAGCTTGCGGAAAGTTCAGAGTATGTCGGAATGGCACATCATATAGACAATGTATGTGCAAATGCAAGATTGTTGGCGCAGGCATTGAATTTTACGGACAAATATGAAAACAGGATTTCATCTTCATATATAGAAGCAATCGAGATAGCGGCATCAGTTCACGATATAGGAAAGATAACGATTTCGCAGGATATATTAAAGAAACCGGGAAAACTTGATGAGAGGGAGCGAAGTCTTGTAAATACACACTGCGTAAGAGGTGAAGAGTTGCTTAAAGCTGCTTATCCCGATGTCGGTGATAATTATTTTATGAAAATGGCGGCTGAGGTAATAAGAAGCCACCACGAAAACTGGGATGGTTCGGGTTACCCTGATGCGCTTACAGGAGAGGATATTCCTCTTGCCGCAAGAATTGTTCGTATTGTGGACAGCTATGATTGTATATTGGGAGAAAGATGTTACAAATCTGCTCACGAAAGACTTGAGGCAAAAGAAGAAATGATTGCGCAGAAGGGGGTATTATATGACCCGTACCTGCTTGATGTATTTTTTAAGATAGAGAGGCAGATGAGAAGAGATTAATGAAGTGCAAAGGCGCGGAAAGGAGATTTTATGAGAATATTGATTGCAGAAGATGATGCAGCAAGTCGTAAATTTATGGCAGATTTTATGAAAGAGTTTGGTGACTGTGACCTCGTGGTAGACGGAATGGAAGCTGTGGAAGCTTTTGAGATGGCATTGGATGAGGAAAAACCGTATGATTTAATTTGTCTTGATGTAATGATGCCGCTTATGGACGGTTATCAGGTACTTGAGGCTGTTAGAACTACAGAGACTAAGAATAAAATACAAGATGATGAAAGAGTTAAAATAATAATGATGACAGCACTTGACCGGGAACAGAACGTAAACAAGGCATTTGAGCTTGGCTGTACGGCATATTGTGCAAAGCCGCTTGATTTGGAGAAGGTAAAGGATGTGCTTGAAAAGATAGGTTTTTAATATCTGAAATGCGTGTTAAAATGAATATTAATTCATTTTTATGTAATAAATATTTGCAATATCGATATTTATGATGTAATATAATTCATATTTGGATTTTGCATGGCAAAATCTTTAGCTGATGGACGAAAGGATGGGAAAAAATATGGGAATGACTATGACACAAAAAATTCTCGCGGCACACGCCGGATTGAAAGAGGTTAAAGCCGGACAGCTTATTGAGGCTGATCTTGACCTTGTACTTGGAAATGATATTACGTCTCCGGTTGCTATTCATGAGATGGACAAGATGACAGTTAATACTGTTTTTGATAAGGACAAAATAGCACTTGTTCCTGACCATTTTGTGCCTAATAAAGATATAAAGTCAGCCGAGCATTGTAAGTGTGTTAGAGAGTTTGCTATAAAACATGATATTACTAATTATTTTGAAGTCGGACAGATGGGTATTGAACATGCGCTTCTGCCTGAAAAAGGACTTACTGTTGCTGGTGATGTTATTATAGGCGCAGACTCACATACATGTACATATGGTGCTTTAGGAGCTTTCTCTACAGGTGTAGGCTCAACTGATATGGCAGCAGGAATGGCTACAGGAAAGGCTTGGTTTAAGGTGCCTTCAGCAATAAAATTTGTACTTACGGGAAAGCCTTCAAAGTGGGTGAGCGGTAAGGATGTTATACTTCATATAATCGGTATGATAGGTGTTGACGGAGCTCTTTATAAGTCAATGGAATTTACCGGGGACGGTATTGCAAACCTTTCAATGGACGATCGTTTTACAATCGCTAATATGGCAATAGAGGCAGGTGGAAAGAATGGAATTTTCCCTGTTGATGATATTGCAAGACAGTATATGAAGGAACATTCAAAGAGACCGTTCGTTGAATATAGTGCTGATGATGATGCGGAATATGAGCAGGTTATAAATATTGATTTATCACAGATTAAGCCTACTGTTGCATTTCCTCATCTTCCTGAAAATACACACACTGTTGACAGTATTGATGATGTTAAGATTGATCAGGTGGTTATCGGTTCATGTACAAACGGACGTATAGATGATTTGCGTGTTGCTGCAAAAATTCTTGATGGAAAGACAGTTGCTAAAGGACTCAGGGTTATTATAATTCCTGCCACACAGGCTATCTATATGCAGGCTATCGAGGAGGGACTTGTTCAGACATTTATAAAGGCCGGAGCAGTTGTAAGCACACCTACATGCGGACCTTGCCTTGGAGGTTATATGGGTATACTTGCAGAGGGTGAAAGATGTGTGTCAACAACTAACAGAAACTTTGTCGGACGTATGGGGCATGTTAATTCTGAGATTTATCTTGCAAGTCCTGCTGTTGCTGCAGCGAGTGCTGTTACAGGAAAAATCAGCCAGCCGTCTGATATAGGAATGTAATTAATATTATTTTAAGGAGAGAAATTATGAAAGCTGAAGGTAGAGTTTTTAAATTTGGTGATAATATAGATACAGACGTAATTATTCCTGCAAGATACTTAAATTCGTCTGACCCTGCTGAGCTTGCAACTCACTGCATGGAAGATATTGATAAGGAATTTGTTAATAAGGTAAAGAAAGGCGATATCATTGTTGCAAATAAGAATTTCGGCTGCGGTTCATCAAGAGAGCATGCACCTATTGCAATAAAGGCAGCAGGCGTAAGCTGTGTAATTGCAGAGACATTTGCAAGAATTTTCTTCCGTAATTCAATAAATATAGGACTCCCTATTATTGAGTGTCCTGAGGCAGCAAAGGCGATAGCTGACGGTGATGATGTGGAGGTTGATTTTGACAGCGGCGTTATCACAGATAAGACTACGGGACAGACATTTAAGGGTCAGCCATTCCCTGAGTTTATGCAGAAGATTATAAAGGCAGAGGGCCTTGTTAATTACATTAACCAGAAATAAATTTTGTTTTTGGCGTTTTATTGTACAGCTGTAAACTGTTCTATATAATTAAGAAGTTTTTTTGATATTTTAATTTTGTTGTAGCGTGAAGCGTATTCTATTGAATTCGCGTTTTCTATATAATTTTTTGAATAATTTTTCTGCAGACCTGTCTTTTTTTGAGAAAGCAGGTCTACAGTTTTGTTATAGGCTATTGCAGCAGATATTTCAGAATCGTAGTCTCCTATTATATAGTTTCCGTTTATATGTATTTCTGCCCTGTAAATCGTACCCCCTTTTTTTTCAATCTGCCGCACTCCGTGGTATTTATTGATAACATAAATATTTTCGTATCTGAAATCATGTTCATCACCGTTACGAAACAAAAAATCCCTGCCTTTCACAGAATGGGAATGTATACCATATCTTGACAAAATGCTTGTCTGGATACCATAATCGTTTACAAAATAGTAACCGCCTCTTGTCATGATTTTGTGCGTTGAGTAATAAAAAAGGTCATCTGTATTAAATTTAAGGATGGTTTCAGGGTCAATAAAATAAAGAAAATATTTTCGGCAAAGGTAAATTGGATTTTTTATATATATATTGTTATCGCGGAAATTTATAAGTGTAATATATTTTTCAAAATTTATATTTAATTTGTGGCTGCTATATGAGCTGACAAAATTTTCGGTATCGATAAAGTGGGCAGATGTGTTGCTTAAAATTTTTCCGGCTTCAACATATACTGATGAGGCTGTAGAAATATCATCAAAGCTTCCAAGACTTATATGTTTACCTTTGTATGTGATGGAAACTCTGTAGTATTCTGATTTATCTTTTTTGTATGTTGTATAAACACCTGCCGGCATGTTTGTCTCCTTTTAGAATTTGATAATAATATTTTATATGCTCATACAGTATATTTCAAGGAGGTATCTTAGATGCTTTTTTGACCGTAATCATAAAATGTAAAATTTCTATTGTGTTTACTCGAGGAATTGTTGTATAATAAAATTTATAAAAATACATTTTAAAAGGTGGATAAGTATAATGAGTTTGTTTTACAGAAGCACAAGAGATGACAGTGTTAAGGTTACTGCCTCACAGGCTATTTTAAAAGGACTTGCTCCTGACGGAGGGTTATTTGTACCGGACAGCATTCCGTCATTAGATAAGAGCTTTGAGGAGCTGTCAAAGATGTCATATGCAGAGGTTGCATATGAGGTTATGAAACTTATGCTTGATGATTTCACTGAGGAAGAATTAAAGGAATGTATTGCCAAGGCATATGATTCAAAGTTTGATACAGAGCAGATTGCACCGCTTGTAAAGGCTGACGGAGCATATTATCTTGAACTGTTTCACGGTGCGACTATTGCATTTAAGGATATGGCATTATCTATATTGCCTCATCTTCTTACTACATCTGCAAAGAAGAATAACGTTAAGAATGAGATAGTTATACTTACTGCTACATCAGGAGATACAGGTAAAGCTGCGCTTGCAGGCTTTGCAGACGTTAAGGGAACTAAGATTATAGTATTTTATCCAAAGAACGGTGTAAGTCCTATTCAGGAGAAGCAGATGATTACACAAAAGGGTGATAATACATATGTAATAGGAATTAACGGTAATTTTGACGATGCACAGACTGGCGTTAAGAATATATTTGGTGACAAAGAGCTTGAGAAAGTGATGGACGATGCAGGGTTCCAGTTCTCATCAGCGAACTCAATCAATATAGGACGTCTTGTTCCGCAGATTGTTTATTACGTTTACGCATATGCACAGCTTCTTGCCAACAACGAGATAGAAAATAACGAAAAGATAAATGTTGTTGTGCCTACAGGAAATTTCGGAAATATACTTGCAGCATTTTATGCTAAGAATATGGGACTTCCTATTGCAAAGCTTATATGTGCTTCTAATGAAAATAAAGTTTTATATGATTTCTTCAAGACGGGTGAATATAATAGAAACAGAGAATTTATTCTTACAACATCACCATCAATGGATATTCTTATTTCAAGCAATCTTGAGAGACTTATATACAGAATTGCCGGAAATGATGCGGCTTCCAATGCGAAGCTGATGGCTTCTCTTAAAGAAAGCGGAAAATATGAGATTACAGAGGATATGAGAATTAAGCTTGACGATTTCTATGGCAATTATGCTACAGAAGCTGAGGATGCAGCTACAATAAAGAAGCTTTATGAGGACACAGGCTATGTTATAGATACACACACAGCGGTTGCAGCAGCAGTTTATGAGAAGTACAGAAAAGAAACTGATGATACAACAAAGACTGTAATTGCTTCTACAGCGAGTCCTTTTAAATTCACAAGAAGCGTAATGAATGCAATCGATTCAAAGTATGATTCAATGACTGATTTTGAGTTGGTAGATGAACTTAGCAGAATTGCTAATGTTAAGGTTCCTAATGCTATAGAAGAAATACGAACAGCACCTGTGCTTCACGACACAGTATGTGATGCTGATAAGATGTGCGACAGCGTAAAGAAGATTTTGGGAATTTGATTTTAAAAGTGAATATATTAAAAAAGGACCGCAGGATTTTATTCCTGAGGTCTTTTTTAATAGGAAATTTATAGGGAATTCTTTTTTTTGATGATTTTGCTGCAATCAATTTTTTTTATAAATAATTTAGATTTATTTTTTGTTATTCGTGTTGACAATATAAAATAGTAGTGCTATCTTAAATGTATCGATATTAGCACTCCATATTAATGAGTGCTAACAAAGATAAATGAAAGGAGCAGGCCATGGAACTTGACGATAGGAAAGTTAAGATTTTGAAAGCTATTATTCAGAATTATCTTGAAACCGGTGAGCCGGTTGGGTCGAGAACTATTTCTAAGTATGCAGACTTGAAGCTCAGTTCGGCAACTATCAGAAATGAAATGGCAGACCTTGAGGATTTAGGATATATTGTCCAGCCATATACCTCAGCAGGAAGAATTCCTACTGATAAAGGCTACAGGCTTTATGTTGATGACATGATGCATCATAAGGAAGCTGAGCTTATCAGCAGGGAAAGTGATGTTGCAGATAAAGAAAAAGAGCTGGAGAGTATGAAAACAATGCTTACCGAGAAGGTAGACAAAGTTGAGGAGTTGCTTCAGAATGTTGCGAAAGTTCTTGCAAGAGATACTAATTATGCAACTATGGTTACGACTCCGCAGGTAAAGGGCAACAAACTTAAGTTTGTACAGTTATCACAGCTTGAGAGCAACAAGATACTGGCTGTAATAGTCATGGAGGGTAATCTTATAAGAAATAAGGTTATAACTGTGAGTGAGATGTTGTCACAGGAGAGTATATTAAAGCTTAATATTCTTCTGAACACAAGTCTTACAGGATTGACACTGCAGGAGATGAATCTTAGTATGGTCTCAAAAATGGAAATTCAGGCAGGTGAATATAATAAGCTTATAAAAGAAGTTCTTGATGCGATTGTAGAAACTATAAGTAATGCAGATAATCTTAAGATTTATACCAGTGGAGCAACAAATATTTTTAAGTATCCTGAACTGAGTGATTCCGCAAAAGCGAGTGAGCTTATATATACCCTGGAAGAGAAACAGAGTCTTACTGATCTTGTTAATACAGAAGATGACGATGCTTCTGAAAACCATGGTATTCAGGTATATATAGGAAATGAGACTCCGGTTGCTTCCATGAAAGACTGCAGTGTTGTGACAGCGACATATGAACTGCAGGATGGAATGAAAGGTACAATCGGCATTATCGGTCCTAAGCGAATGGATTATGAAAAGGTAGTTGAAAAGCTTAAAACAATCCGTACACAATTGGACGATGTATTTAAGAAAACATAAGAAAGGTTGGTTTGAGAGTGTCTAAAAAGGAAGAAAAGAAATGTAAAAACCAGACTGCAGAAAATGTCGAACTTGACGAAAATAAAGATAACTGCGAATCTTGCAAAGCCAATGAGCCAAAAGACAATGACTTGAAAAATAACGAGTCAGAGGATAATAAGGCAGAGACTGAAAAAGAAAAGACAGATAATTCTGAAAGCAAGGATTCAAAGGATGCGGTTATCAGTGAACTGCAAGACAGAGTAAAACGTCAGATGGCAGAATTTGATAATTTCAGAAAGCGTTCTGAAAAAGAAAAATCAATGATGTTTGAGATGGGTGCTTCAGATGTAGTGAAAAAATTACTCCCGATAGTTGATAATTTTGAGAGAGGTTTTAAGTCAGTTTCACCGGAAGAGCTTGAGACACCTTTTGCAAAGGGCATGGATATGGTCTATAAGCAGACTATGAAAATGCTTGATGATATGGGAGTAAAGCCTATAGAAGCTGTTGGTTTGGAATTTAACCTTGAACTTCATAATGCTGTAATGCATGTTGAGGATGATTCTGTGGGAGAAAATATTATAGTCGAGGAATATGAAAAGGGATATACTTACCACGATACAGTGATAAGACATTCTACAGTCGTGGTAGCAAATTAGTTTTAACAAAGAAGTTTTTAATTTAATTGTTTGCGTTATAACGCAGAAAGGAAAAAATCATGGGAAAAATTATTGGTATTGACTTAGGTACTACAAATTCATGTGTAGCTGTTATGGAAGGCGGAAAGCCTGTAGTAGTAGCTAACGCAGAGGGCTTTAGAACAACACCTTCTATTGTAGCCTTCACAAAGAACGGAGAAAGACTTGTAGGTGATCCTGCTAAGCGTCAGGCTGTTACAAATGCAGACAAGACAATCTCTTCAATCAAGAGACATATGGGAACAGATTACAAGGTTGCTATTGATGATAAGAAATATTCACCACAGGAAATTTCAGCGATGATTTTACAGAAATTAAAATCAGATGCAGAAAATTATCTCGGTGAGAGCGTTACAGAAGCTGTTATCACAGTTCCTGCATATTTCAACGATGCACAGAGACAGGCAACTAAAGATGCAGGTAAGATTGCAGGCCTTGATGTTAAGAGAATTATCAACGAGCCAACAGCTGCTGCTTTAGCTTATGGTCTTGATAATGAAAAAGAACAGAAGATCATGGTATATGACCTTGGTGGTGGTACATTCGATGTATCTATCATTGAAATCGGTGATGGTGTTATCGAAGTACTTGCAACAGCAGGTAACAACAAGCTCGGCGGTGATGACTTTGATGATAAGATTACACAGTATATGCTTGATGATTTCAAGGCTAAGGAGGGCGTTGACCTTTCAAAGGATTCAATGGCATTACAGCGTTTGAGAGTTGCAGCAGAGCAGGCTAAGAAAGAGTTGTCAAGTGCTTCACAGACAAATATCAATCTTCCATATATTACAGCTACAGCAGAGGGTCCAAAGCATTTTGACATGACTCTTACAAGAGCTAAATTTGATGAACTCACACATGAGCTTGTTGAAAAGACAGCAGATCCTGTACGCAACGCATTAAATGATGCAGGTCTTACAGCTTCAGAGCTTTCAAAGGTTCTCTTAGTTGGTGGTTCAACACGTATTCCTGCTGTACAGGATAAGGTAAAACAGCTTACAGGACATGAGCCAAGTAAGACATTAAATCCTGATGAATGTGTTGCTATCGGTGCTTCTATTCAGGGCGGTAAGCTTGCAGGTGATGCAGGTGCAGGCGAAATCCTTCTTCTTGATGTAACACCGCTTTCACTTTCTATTGAGACAATGGGTGGTATTGCTACAAGACTTATTGAGAGAAATACAACAATTCCTACAAAGAAGAGTCAGGTATTCTCAACAGCAGCAGATAATCAGACAGCTGTTGATATCAATGTAGTACAGGGTGAAAGACAGTTCGCTAAGGATAACAAGTCACTCGGACAGTTCAGACTTGATGGTATTCCACCAGCAAGAAGAGGTGTTCCACAGATTGAGGTAACTTTCGATATTGATGCCAATGGTATCGTAAACGTTTCAGCTAAGGATTTGGGAACAGGTAAGGAACAGCACATTACTATTACAGCAGGCTCAAATATGTCTGATGATGATATTGATAAGGCTATCAAGGAAGCTGCTGAGTACGAAGCTCAGGATAAGAAGCGCAAGGAAGCTATTGATACAAGAAACGAAGCAGATTCAATGGTATTCCAGACACAGAAAGCACTTGATGAGGCAGGCGATAAGCTTGATCCTGCTGATAAGACAGCAGTTGAGACAGACCTCAACGCATTAAAGGCTTTAGTTGAGGGAAGCGATCCTGACAATATGACAGATTCTCAGGTAGATGAAATCAAGGCTGCTAAGGAAAAACTTATGGAGAGCGCACAGAAGCTTTTTGAGAAGCTTTACGCAGCTAGTCAGGCAGCAGGAGCAGGCCCTGATATGGGTGCAGGAGCAGGTCCTGACATGGGAGCTGGTGCAAATGCAAACTCTAATCCTTACGGCGATGATGTTGTAGACGGTGATTATAAAGAGGTTTAATAAATCATGGCAGATAAAAGAGATTATTATGAGGTATTAGGTGTTTCAAGAGACGCCGATGATGCAGCGATAAAGAAAGCATACAGACAGCTGGCTAAGAAATACCATCCTGATACAAATCCCGGAGATAAAGAAGCAGAAGCAAAATTTAAAGAGGCTTCTGAAGCCTATGCGGTTTTAAGTGATGCTGAAAAGAGAAGACAGTATGACCAGTTTGGTCATGCTGCCTTTGAAAATGGCGGAGCAGGAGCCGGCGGCTTTGACTTTAGCAATATGGGTGACATTTTTGGTGATATATTCGGCGGTGATATATTCGGCGATTTGTTTGGCGGCGGCAGAAGACGCAGCAGCAATGGCCCGATGCGCGGTTCTGATGTCAGAGTGAGTGTAAGAATAACATTTGCTGAATCAGTTACAGGCACAAGCAAGAAGCTGGAAGTTACATTAAAAGACCCTTGCAGTAAGTGTAATGGTACCGGTGCTAAGCCGGGAACAAGTCCTGAAACATGCAGTAAGTGCGGTGGTAAAGGACAGGTAGTTTATACACAGCAGTCAATATTGGGAATGGTGCGTAATGTGCAGCCATGTCCTGATTGCCGCGGTACAGGTAAAATAATAAAGGAAAAATGTCCTGACTGTTACGGAACCGGTTATGTGAGCAGTAAGAAAACTATCGAGGTAACAATACCCGCAGGTATTGATAATGGCCAGAGTATCAGAATACAGGGAAAGGGCGAGCCTGGAACAAACGGCGGTCCAAGAGGCGATTTGCTTGTAACTGTTATGATATCTGCGGATAGTGAATTTAAAAGAGACGGATATGATATTTATTCAGATGTGCACATAAGCTATCCGACAGCTGTTCTTGGCGGTGAAATAAAAGTAAAGACAGTTGACGGTGAAGTTTTATATGAAGTGGTTTCAGGAACTGCTTCGGGAACAACAGTCAGACTGCGCGGTAAAGGTATGCCTACACTTAGAAATAAGAATGTAAGAGGTGATCATTACATTACGCTTGTTGTCGATATTCCTAAAAAGCTTAATGCTGAACAAAAGGAAGCTCTGCTTGCTTATAACAAAGCTCTGACAGGTGAGGATAAGCATGTAAAGAAAAAAGGATTTTTTAAATAAATATATTTAAATTTTGAAGCTGTTCTGCTGATATTTTGTCAAAAGACGAGGTATTGGCGGAGCAGCTTTAATGCTTGTATAAGTATATGAAAATGTGTTATTATATTTTATTATGAAGATTACAATGTTAAAAGGTGGACAGTATATGGATATAAATGCAAGATGCAGACAATTAAGCAGTTTGAAGCTTGAAAATTATGAGATTATAAAAACAGAAGCACTTGGGGATTTAAATTCCGCAGGGCTGCTTCTTAAGCATAAAAAGAGCGGTGCGAGACTCGCAGTAATAAGCAATGAAGATGACAATAAGGTATTCTCAATCGGTTTTAAGACACCGGCTTATAATGATACGGGACTTCAGCACATTCTTGAGCATTCTGTATTATGCGGCTCAAGAAAATATCCTGTTAAGGATCCGTTTGTTGAATTATGCAAAGGTTCTCTTAACACATTTTTAAATGCCATGACTTATCCTGATAAGACAGTGTATCCTGTTGCAAGCTGCAATATTAAAGATTTTAAAAATATTATGGACGTATATATGGATGCGGTTTTCTATCCTGATATTTATAAGAAACCGCAGATTTTTAAGCAGGAGGGCTGGCATTACGAGCTTGAAAATGCTGATAGTGAGCTTGAGTACAATGGTGTTGTGTTTAATGAGATGAAGGGGGTATATTCGTCACCTGATGATGTTCTTGCAAGATATACATTTACGGAGTTGTTTCCTGACACTGCTTATCGTTTTGAATCGGGCGGTGAACCATCGCATATACCTGATTTGACTTACGAAGAATTTTTAAATTATCACAAAAATTATTATCATCCGTCTAACAGCTACATTTATCTCTATGGCGATTTTGATGTACAGGAAAGACTTGATTATCTTGATAGGGAATATCTTTCTGCGTTTGATAAAAATGATGTGGATGTAAAGTCAGATATAGGCATGCAGAAGAGTTTCAGCCATGTAAAGGAAGCAGAGTATAAATATGCCATAACTGAGGATGAGCAGCTTAGCGATAATACCTACCTTTCATATAATAAGGTTGTCGGAACGTCGCTTGATGAAAAGCTTTATCTTGCAATGCAGATTTTGGATTATGTGCTTGTTATGGCGCCGGGTGCTAAGCTTAAGCAGGCATTGATAGACAAAAATATAAGTACAGACATATACAGCAGCCTTGAAAGTTCAATATACCAGCCTGTATATTCTATTGTGGCAAAAAATTCTGAGATTTCTAAAAAGCAGGAGTTTGTTGATACAATAAATGAGGTGCTTGAAAGTATAGTTGAAAACGGTATAGATGAAAGAATGGTTGATGCTGCAATCAACTACTATGAATTTAAGTACAGGGAGGCAGATTTCGGCCCATACCCTAAGGGGCTTATGTATTATCTTACAATGATGGACAGCTGGTTATATGATGACAGTAAGCCTTTTGTTCATATTGAAGCAGGAAATACCTTTGAACAGATAAAAAAAGAAAAGAATAATGGACTGTTTGAAAATATAATTAAACAGTATCTGCTTGATAACACTCATGGAGCTGTTATATCGCTTATGCCTGAATACGGTCTTGAAGAAAAAATTCAGAATAAGGAAAAGCAGAGACTTGAAGATTATAAGAATACTCTTTCAGAAGCTGAACTGGAACGAATCGCGGAGGAGACAAAAGCTTTAAAACAGTACCAGGATGAGCCTTCAAGTCAGGAAAGCTTAAAGACAATCCCTATGCTTGAGCTTGATGACATAAGTAAGGAGCCTGCAAAGCTTTATATAGACAAAAAGACGATATCCGGTGTTGACGTAATTCACCATGATATTTTTACAAATAAGATAGCATATCTTATGCTTGCATTTGACTGTAAAAATGTGCCGGAGGAGCTTATTCCTTATATAGGACTTTTAAGCGCATCACTTGGACTTATGGATACTGATAATTTTACTTATCCTGAGCTTACTAATGAGATTAATATAAACTGCGGCGGTATTTCTACTGATGCAGCAATTTACTCTGACAGCAAGGATTTTTCGAAATATACGATTATGTATGAGGTAAAGGGTAAGACGCTGGTAGATAAAATACCGTTTGTGCTTGGTATGATGAAAGAAATTATATTCGGCACGAAATTTGATGATTACAAGAGACTTAAAGAAATTATCGCAAGAGTTAAGTCAAGACTTGAGACATCAATGACCGGAGCAGGACATACGGTTGCCATGCTTTCAGGAGTATCACAGTTTTCTCCTACGGGATATTATTCAAATCTCATGCGCGGCTATGGATATTATGAACTCATATTAAAGCTTGATGGCAATTTTGAGAATTTAAAGGAAAATATTGTACAGAATCTTAAAAAGCTTGTGGAATGTATTTTTGCAAAGGATAATTTAAAGGTGAGCTTTACGACAGACGGTAAAGATTACGATAAGCTTATAAAGCCTATGGAAGATTTTGTTGCTGATTTGCCTGCTGGCGGATTAAGTACTGCAAAAAGGGAATTTAGCCCATGCAATATAAAGAAAGCGTATACATCATCATCACAGGTTCAATATGTAGCACGATGCGGAAATTTTGTTGAGTCAGGTTTTAATTACACAGGTGCGCTGAAGGTTCTTAAGGTTATATTTTCATACGATTATTTATGGAACAATATAAGAGTTAAGGGCGGAGCTTACGGCTGCATGAGTGGATTTTCAAGAAATGGCGATATGTATATGGTTTCCTACAGAGATCCTAACCTTAAAAAGACAAATGAGATTTATGAGGGTGCAGCAGACTATATACGCAATTTTAATGTAAGTGACAGAGATATGCTTAAATTTATCATTGGTACGATTGGTGAGGTAGATGCACCTCAGAATCCTGCTGCAAAGGGCATGAGATCATTTGGCGCATATATCTGCAACACAGATTATGAGACAATAAAAAGAGAACGCAATGAGATACTTACAGCAGATGCCGCTAAAATCAGGCAGCTTGCGGATTTGGTTGAGGCGGCAGTTTCGCAGAATTATTTCTGTGTTGTAGGTAATGTGAAAACAATACAGGACGAAGAGGCTATGTTTGATAAAATAGAGCCTTTGTTCAAACAAAAGGAGGACTAATTTTGAATTTGGATGAAATGCTTGCTGCAAGCGGAATATCGGGAGGAGCGGCGGCTGTTGACGGTAATACAAAGTCAGGCTTTGTTACGTTGATTGGAAGACCTAATGTAGGTAAATCAACGCTTATGAACAGAATTATAGGACAGAAAATAGCCATAACATCAAATAAGCCGCAGACCACAAGAAACAAGATACAGACTGTTCATACGGATGAGCGCGGCCAGATAGTGTTTGTTGATACTCCGGGAATTCATAAGGCTAAAAATAAGCTTGGTGAGTATATGGTCGGCACAGCAGAAAAGACAATAGGAGAAGTTGATGTTATATGCTGGCTTGTCGAGCCTGCGACTTTTATAGGAGCGGGAGAGCAGCATATCATCGAAAAATTAAAAAAAGTAAAGGCACCTGTTATTCTTGTAATCAATAAGGTTGATATGATAAAAAAAGAAGAAATTCTGCCCGTTATTGACCGATACAGGAAAGAGGTGGATTTTGCCGATATTGTTCCAGTATCGGCAAGAAACGGAAACAATGTTGACGAGCTTGTGGAGACTATATATAAATATCTTCCGTATGGTCCTATGTTTTATGATGAGGATACGGTGACAGACCAGCCTATGCGTCAGATTGTGTCTGAGCTTATAAGGGAGAAAGCACTTCATGCGTTAAATGAGGAGATACCTCACGGAATAGCTGTTGTAGTTGACAGTATGAAAGAAAGAAAAAGTGCAAAGGGCGTTATAACGGATATACAGGCGACCATTATATGCGAAAGAGATTCCCATAAGGGAATAATTATAGGCAAAGGCGGAGAGATGCTTAAAAAAATCGGCGCAAATGCCAGATTTGAGATTGAAAGGCAGCTTGATACTAAAGTAAATCTTCAGCTTTGGGTTAAAGTAAAAAAAGAGTGGAGAGACAGTGATATTCTTATAAAGAATTTCGGCTACGATAAAAAGAAAGACGATATGTGATGGGTGATATTACTGAGGTTACAGGCATGGTTATTTCGGCCATGCCTGTAGGTGAATATGACAGACGGGTGGTTTTGCTTACAAAGGAGAGAGGGAAAATAAGTGCGTTCGCAAAAGGCGCGAGAAGACCGAACAGTCCGCTGCTTGGAATTACGAGGGCGTTCGTGTTCGGTAAGTTCCAGCTTTATGAGGGAAAGACGTCATATAATATAAAACAGGCTGATATATCAAATTATTTTGAGAATATAATGTCTGATTATGATGCTGTGTGTTATGCATGTTATTTTGCAGAAATAGCAGATTATTACGGCAGAGAAAATCTTGATGCGTCATCCATGATAAATCTTTTGTATGTATCGCTTAAAGCACTTGTTAATGTTAATATTCCGAATAAACTTGTAAAGTGTATTTATGAGCTGCGTATTATAGCGATTAACGGAGAAAGCCCGAATGTGTTTGAGTGTGCAGGCTGCGGCGCAAAAGAAAATCTTGATACATTTTCATATACACATTACGGAGTTTATTGTAGTGAATGTAAATCAAAGGCAGGGAATGGTGTTTATATGAACGCAACACTTCTTTACACGCTTCAGTACATAATTGCGTCTCCTCTTAAGAAGTTATTTACATTTACTGTGAGTGAAGAGATTTTAATACAGCTTAAATCAGTCACTGAACAAATATGTTTTGAGGTTTTTGATAAAAATATGAAGTCACTTGAAATATTGGAAAATTACTAAGTTTTATTTAATTAGGAGTGGTGTGAAAAATTATGTCGATACGATAATTTTTCGCACAGCTATTTGTTTCTGGGCGAAAGCAAATAGCTCTTATGGCAGAAGAGAAATCGCCTGTGCGAATTTCTCTTCGCCTCTTCGCGACAAGTCGCTCGGAAATGAGGAGTGGTGTGAAAAAATGACAAAAATGACACAGAAAAAGATAGCACTAATTAATGATTTGTCAGGGTACGGACGTTGTGCAATAACTGTCGAGCTGCCGATTATTTCTGCATTGAAAGTTCAGTGCTGTCCGCTTCCTACATCAATACTTTCAAACCACACAGGCTTTGACAGCTATTATTTTGATGATTATACCGATAAAATGCTTCCGTTTATGCAGGAGTGGGAAAAAATCGGACTGTGTTTTGACGGCATATGTACAGGGTTTCTTGGATCCGAAAAACAGATAGATATTGTCAGAATCTTTATTGAAAAGTTTAAAACAAAGGATACAGTTGTTATAGTCGACCCTGTTATGGGAGATAACGGAGAAAAGTATAAGACGTATACGGAGACTATGTGCGAAAAAATGAGGCACTTAGTGGCGTGTGCTGATATTGTTACACCAAATCTTACGGAAGCCTGTATAATCACAGGAATGCCTTACAAAGAAAATCACAATCAGAAAGAACTGCAGGAGCTTGCATATAAGATTCTTTCTATGGGACCTGAAAGAATTGTTATAACAGGTATACAGCAGAATAATTATGTTGCGAATTATTGTATGGAAAGAGGTCAGTCAACCGGGTATTTTGTAAAATGTGAAAAGGCCGGAATACAGCGATGCGGTACAGGTGATATTTTTACATCAATAATTGCTGCTGAGGCTGTCAAAGGAACGGATTTTAAATTATCAGTTAAAAAAGCAGCTGTGTTTGTAAAGAAATGTATAATTAAGTCAGTTGAGATGGGCATACCACTGACAGATGGCGTGTGTTTTGAGGAGTTATTGACAACGCTGCGCTAAGTGTTATAAAATTAATATTAAAAGTTTTGCTTTTGAAGCAGCGAAATTAAAAGTTTTTGCTGTATTTCAAAAAAACAACGCAGAAATGAGGTAAGTTATGGAAAAATCAATGGAAAAAATGGTTGCATTGGCAAAGGCAAGAGGTTTTGTATATCCGGGTTCAGAGATATATGGCGGCCTTGCAAATACATGGGACTATGGCAATCTTGGAGTTGAATTAAAGAATAATGTAAAGAAAGCATGGTGGCAGAAGTTTGTTCAGGAAAGTCCGTACAATGTCGGAGTTGACTGTGCAATACTTATGAATCCTCAGACATGGGTGGCTTCAGGTCATCTTGGCGGTTTTGCAGATCCTTTGATGGATTGTAAGGAATGTCATGAAAGATTCAGAGCCGATAAGCTTATAGAGGACTGGGCAGCTGAAAATAATTTTGAGCTTCAGGGTTCTGTTGACGGTTGGACACAGGAAGAAATGAAAAATTTCATAGATGAGCATGAAATATCATGTCCTACATGCGGAAAGCATAATTTTACCGATATCAGACAGTTTAATCTTATGTTTAAGACATTTCAGGGTGTTACTGAGGATGCCAAGAATACGGTATATTTAAGACCTGAAACAGCACAGGGTATTTTTGTTAACTTTAAGAATGTTCAGAGAACATCAAGAAAGAAAGTTCCGTTTGGTATAGGTCAGATTGGTAAGTCTTTCAGAAATGAGATAACACCTGGTAACTTTACATTCAGAACAAGAGAGTTTGAGCAGATGGAGCTTGAATTTTTCTGTAAGCCGGGAACAGATATGGAATGGTTTAAATACTGGAGAGAGTATTGTATCAACTGGCTTAAATCACTCGGAATAAAGGACGACGAGATGCGTGCAAGAGACCATTCTCCTGAGGAACTCTGCTTTTACAGCAAAGGCACAACAGATATTGAATACCTCTTCCCGTTTGGATGGGGTGAGCTTTGGGGTATTGCTGACAGAACAGATTACGACCTTACACAGCATCAGACAGTTTCAGGTGAGGATATGTCATATTTTGATGATGAGAGCAAGGAAAAATATATTCCTTATGTTATCGAACCTTCCCTTGGTGCTGACAGAGTTACACTTGCGTTCCTTTGCGCGGCTTATGACGAGGAGGAACTTGAAGGAGGAGATGTAAGGACTGTGCTTCATTTCCATCCTGCGCTTGCACCTGTAAAAATCGGTATTTTACCTCTTTCAAAGAAGCTTAACGAGGGTGCTGAAAAAGTATTTGCAGAGCTTTCAAAATATTATAATTGTGAGTTTGATGACAGAGGAAATATTGGTAAGAGATACAGAAGACAGGATGAAATCGGTACTCCTTTCTGTATTACATATGACTTTGACTCAGAGGAAGACGGAGCGGTTACAGTAAGAGACAGAGATACAATGGCTCAGGAAAGAGTAAAGATTTCTGATTTGAAAGCATATTTTGAGGATAAGTTTACATTCTGATTTTTAAGTCATTTTATGATGTATGGAGGCCTGAATTATGTTGTGTCCAAAATGTGGGAGAGAGTATGAGGGCAATAGCTGTCCTTACTGCATGGGACCGGAGATAATTGTAAATAATGCGGACTATCTAAGAAGAAAAGAAGAGTATGAGAAGAAGCAGGCTGATGGGAGGTCTGCTTCTTCTGATAATGAAGAGACTGTCAATGAAGAAGCTTTGGCAAAAAAGGTACGCTCAGTTTATCCGGAAATTATAGCAGGTAAAATTAAGAAAGGTTTAAACAAGCTGAAATCAGACATTTTAAAGCTTAAAAATCCTAAAACGTATAAAAAGCTTAGAATTATATTGCCAGTGCTTGCCATTGCAGTTTTAATCATTGCGGCAGCAGCGTTTCTTTTGCCAAAGGCAGTTTCAAAAAAAGAAACACTGTATATGAGTAATGACGGAAAAATTTACAGAATTGAGAAAGAAAATCAAAAGCCGGAGGCTGATTTAGCAGGTGTGATATTTACTGAAAGTCAGGATAAGCATTTTGAAGCAGATATGCCGGATAATATCAATAAAGACGATTGTATACAGAGTATGGCAGCGAAAAGCGGTAAGTATTTTTCGGCAGTAACATATGATAAACAAGAGTCTTTATATACGATTTTTTTGTGGGATAAAGATAATTGTATAAGCATTGCAAACGATAAAATGCTTAAAAGTATTTTATATGTTACCGATAAAGGCTTAGTTGTATACAGTGATACGGAATATATTGATTATGAGGGAAATGCGGCAGGAACAAATCTCTATATTTATATTCCTGATAATAGTGATTTGGGAAGCGGGCGTCTTATACAAATTGATGAAAATATAAAAAAGACTTTTATATACGATGATTTGCAGAAAGTCATATCTTTGGACAAATCCGACAATGTAACTGTTTATGATTATGATAATTTCAAGCTTTCTTCGGATACCATTGAAGATGTTTCGTGTATTTACGGTTTTGATGAAAAAAATCCTGACAGATACACATATTATGCGGGAACCGTAAATTACAGCAAAAAAGCGGACGGATTTATATACTGTACAGAGCAGAAGTGCTATTACAGGGATTTAAAGACACAAAAGGATATATATTTGGCACAGGCGCACGGAACGGACGCTTCATTTGTATATAAGAGCGGCAGCTTTGTGTATATGATTAATTCAGCAGCTGTCTGGTACTCACCTTTGTCTAAAGATAAAGCACCTGAGTACAAAAAGGTCACGGATATAACAAATGCAGGAACGCTTATATTTACAGATGAGGGAAATGTGCTTGTTTATGCCGATGAAAACGGTAATCTTATAAAGATGTCTGATGGGAAAACAAATCAGATAACATCGGGAATAGTGCCAAAAAGTCTGCAAAAGACTTTAAATAATGATAGTGGGTTTATATATATAAAAGCTGGCAGTCTGTATTATAAAGACAAAGTATCTTCAAATGAAGTAAAGATAATTGAAAATATAAATGCGGAGACTTTGGTTACGGTAGTTTCGGCAGGAAATAAGCTTTATTTTATAAAAGATGACGGATTGCTTTACAGCTGCACAAAGAACGGAAAAAATCTGATATCTTCAGGTGAGGCAGATTCTTTTTGGATTGAGTGATTTGTGTTAATATTGCGGTAATATATGGAATGTACGCGGAATACAATTTAATAAATATAAGCATATGGGTAGAGATATGTGCAGCGTAACAAAATTGTTGTTAAGACTAAAGAAACCGGCGTCAGTACTGCTTCTGATAGTGATATTAATCTGTCAGACTGCGGTAAATGCGCCGGTTTTGGTCTATGCGGAAGAAACAAAGACTGAGCAGGAAGAAACAAAGACTGAAACAAAAGCCGGGCAGGAACAAAAGCAGGATGAAAAAGATGATAAGCTGTCGCTTGAATCTGAGTCGGCGATTCTTATGGAAGCTACTACAGGGAGAGTAATTTACGAGAAAAATCCGGACGAAGCGTTAAGACCTGCAAGTATAACTAAGATAATGACACTCCTGCTTATTTTTGACGCCTTGGAGGAGGGTAAAATTAAGCTTGAGGATGAGGTGACTGTATCAGATTATGCGGCTTCAATGGGTGGAAGTCAGGTATTTTTGGAGGAGGGAGAAAAGCAGACAGTTGATACGATGATAAAATGTATTGCTGTTGCGAGCGGAAATGATGCCAGCGTGGCAATGGCTGAGCATATTTCAGGAACAGAGAGTGCGTTTGTTGATGCGATGAATGAAAGAGCGGCAGGACTTGGCATGAGCAGCACACATTTTGTAAACTGCTGCGGACTTGACACGGACGGACATATGTCAAGTGCAAAGGATGTGGCTTTGATGGGCAGGGAGCTTATAACAAAGTACCCTAAAATCCATGATTATTCCACAATATGGATGGATACCATAACTCATAGCACAAGGCGCGGAGAGAGCGAGTTTGTTTTATCTAACACAAATAAGCTTATTAAACAGTACCAGTGGGCGACAGGCTTAAAAACAGGCTCGACGGGACTTGCAAAAAGCTGTCTTTGCGCCAGTGCGAGCAAGGACGGAATAGATTTAATAGCGGTTATTATGGCTGCACCAACGAGTAAGCAGAGATTTTCGGAGGCAATTTCACTGCTTAATTACGGATACAGTGTATGTGATATTTATGTTGATGAAAACATGCCGCAGCTTGAAAGAGTACAGGTAAAGGGCGGAAAAAATGAAAGTATCGGTTGTGTTTATGAAAAGCAGTTTTCATATTTATTTATGGATAAAGTAAAAAGTGAAGATATAACGAGCTTTGTAAGTATAAATGAAAATATAGATGCACCGATTAAAAAGGGCGATGTTGTGGGAAAGATAGTCTATAAATATAAAGAAGAGGAAATCGGAAGCGTTAACATAATTGCTGACGAGGACAATGCTAAGCAGACATATACAGATTCTTTGCTTAAAACGCTTAAAAAAATGCTCTTTAATAGTGTAATTTGACTTAAAATATGATATATTTATTATATTAGGCAAATACTGCCCTTGCAGATTTGTAAGTCAGAGGTTACGATATGGATTTATTTGATTATGTTCGTCAAAATACAATGAAAAGTGAATCACCGCTTGCGGCGAGAATTCGTCCGGCTACGCTTGACGAGGTTGTTGGGCAGCAGCATATTATTGGTAAGGATAAGCTGCTTTACAGGGCAATTATGGCTGATAAGCTCAGTTCAATAATATTTTACGGTCCTCCGGGAACAGGAAAGACTACGCTTGCCAAGGTTATTGCAAACACCACAAGTGCAGATTTTAAGCAGATTAACGCGACTGTTGCAGGAAAAAAAGATATGGAGGATGTCGTTTCGCAGGCAAAGAATAATCTCGGAATGTACGGAAAGAAAACCATTCTTTTTGTTGATGAGATTCATCGTTTTAATAAGGGACAGCAGGATTACCTTTTACCGTTTGTGGAGGACGGAACGATTATTCTTATAGGCGCAACTACGGAAAATCCATATTTTGAAGTAAATGGGGCTCTTATTTCACGCTCAATAGTGTTTGAGTTAAAATCTCTTACAAAAGATGACATAAAGACAATAATAAAAAGAGCAGTTTATGATAAGGAAAAGGGAATGGGCAGCCTTAATGCCGATATAGATGAGGATGCACTTGAGTTTCTTGCTGATTTGTCAAATGGTGATGCAAGAAATGCTTTGAATGCTGTTGAGCTTGGCGTGCTTACCACTAAGCCGGCAGAGGATGGTAAAATTCATATAACGCTTCAGACAGCTGAACAGTGTATTCAGAAGCGTGTAGTAAAATATGATAAAGGCGGAGATAATCATTACGATACGATATCGGCTTTTATAAAGAGTATGAGAGGGTCTGACCCTGACGCGGCAGTTTATTATCTTGCGAGAATGTTGTACGCAGGCGAAGATATAAAATTTATAGCAAGAAGAATTATGATATGTGCAAGCGAGGATGTAGGCAATGCTGACCCTCAGGCACTCGTAGTAGCAGTTGCTGCGGCACAGGCTGTTGAGAGGCTTGGTATGCCGGAAGCACGTATTCCTCTTGCGCAGGCGGCAATTTATGTCGCGTGCGCTCCAAAGAGCAACGGTGCGATTATGGCGATAGACGAAGCCATGAAAGTTGTAAATGAACAGAAAATCAGCGGAGTTCCTGCACATTTGCAGGATGCACATTATAAAGGGGCACAAAAGCTCGGTCGCGGAATAGGTTATAAGTATGCTCATGATTACAAAAATAATTATGTTAAGCAGCAGTATCTGCCTGATGAACTGGCAGGGATGAGATTTTATAATCCAACACAGAATGGCTATGAGAAAGTTATTACTGAGCATATGGATAAAATTAAGTTGGAGGCAGAAACTTAAATGAAGGAACATCTCAAGCGTTTAGCAGCAGGAAATTTCATATATGAACAGCCAAAGCTAAAGCTTGACGAGGAAAAGCTGAAGCTTAGGATAAAAGCAGGTGAGGCAGGCACAGGTGCATTTACAATAAAGGCGGACGACATAATTAAGGGAGTCGTATGGTCGTCAGATGAGCGCATTATTTTCAAAAATAATACATTTAAAGGTAAAGAAAATACTGTTTCATTTGATATCAACACATGCGGACTTGTGCCCGGAGACAGTATATCATGCACATTTGAAATAATCAGCAGCGCCGGAGAGGCGAGTGTTTTAGCAGATATTAAGATAATCGCGGAGACGTTAAAGACAGACGGAGGTGAAGCGGCAAATCTTTTTAATTTTGCAAACCTTGTTCAGACAGCACCGGAGGAAGCAGAGACACTATTTAAGTCGGAAAATTTTAAAAATATATTATTGAACGAAAATATTTCATTAAAAAATCTTTATTCTTTGATTAGCAGAGGTAAAAATGTATACTGGTCAATAGAGGAATTTCTTATAGCGGCAAAGAAAAAGTGTGCTGTAACAATAAGGCTTGAGAAAGAGGAAGTTTCGTATACTGATTTGCAGGAGAGCGTTACGGATATTGTGGGTATCACAAAAAGCGGTTGGGGCTACGTTAGCATAGATGTAAGCACAGATTCGCAATTTATAATACTTCAAAATAAAAGAATAACCAAAGAACAGTTTACGGGCAATAATTATGAGCTTCAGTTTTTGCTTGATTATAGTCTTATGCACAGCGGAAGAAATTTAGGGAAAATATATTTTAATACATATAACCAGCATCTTGAGATACCTGTCGAGGTGTCTCTTAAATCAAAAACTGATGTATCTGAAAAGCTGATTGTAAAGGAGAGAAAGGCTGCTGCTGCTGCACTGACTAAAGAATATCTTAGATACAGAATGAAGAAGAATGATACAGTCGGCTGGGTATCTAAATCTGTCAGCATAATCGACAGGATAAGAGGTATCGATGATGGCGATGTGTTTTTTAAGCTTGCACATGCACAGCTTTTTTTGTTAAGCAACAGGCAGGAAGAGGCGATGTGGCTTCTTGACAATGTAAAGAATCTCATAGATAAAGACATGCTTGATGATTCTGAAAGAAATGTTGAATTATATTGTTATTATCTTTATGTAAATTCGCTCGCCATAAAAGATAAGTCATATGTATCAAAGGTTTTTGAGATAATTAAGCATTATTATGAGAACGGATATCAGAATTTCAGGATTTTATGGCTGCTTTTTTATATAGACAGTTCATTCGGGCACAATCAGAGTATTAAATTATTAAGAATTAAGGATGTATTTCATGGAGGGTGTTTCAGCCCTATTATGTATATTGAGGCAATATTTATACTTAATTCACAGCCTGCTCTGTTAAGAGTACTTAACAGATTTGAAATTCAGGTATTAAATTTCGGCTGCAAATACAATCTGATTTCAGAGCGTCTGGCAATTCAGGCGGCGGACCTTATAGCAAACGAAAAATATGCCGCACCATGCATGATAAATGTATTAAAAGAGCTTGAGAGTATGACGGATAGTGATAAAATCCTTGGGGTGCTTGTTTCTGCGCTTATACGAAACAATGTGTCCGGTGAGGGCAGCTATTATTATTATGAAAAGGGACTGCTTCGCGGCTTAAGAATTACGAGACTTTATGAATATTACATAAAAAGTATGGATAAGTCAGATTATAAAAGACTTCCTAAAAAGGTGCTTATGTATTTTTCATATGAGAGTGATTTGGATTTTGAGGATAAAGCGTATTTATACGCGAATATTTTAACCAATGAGAATACAAACGAAGAGATAATGGCTTTGTATGATTCCCAGATGGAAAAATTCTGTTATGAACAGCTAAAAAAAGGCAATATAGATGATAATATTTTAGTACTTTACAGATATTTCTGGAAAAGCAGCTTTATTGATGAAATAACGAAGGATTTTATGCTGGGACTTTTATTTACATATAAGGTAAGTTGTTTTGGTTCAGATATAAAAAATGTAATTATTAAACACAAGGAGCTTCAGACTACTGAAAAGTATGCAGTGAGCGGAGGCTGCACGTATGTAAGAATGTATACGGAAAACTGTGCTATGGTGTTTGAGGACGAGGATGGGAATTATCTTAAGGACAGTATAAATTATGAGATTGAAAAGGTATTTGATGAAATGCCTTTGGTTAATGCGCTTATAAATGCGCAGCAGGACAATACTTATGCGATGCTGTATTGTTTTGAAGCACAAAAAAAGCTTAATCTTGAAACAGAGCGCTGTGCTGATATCGCACGATGCCTTATAAAGAAAGATATTGTGGAGGAGAGCGTTAAATTAAAGCTTAATTCATGGCTCATAGAGTATTATGATAAGTTTTATGCAGGTGATGATTTTAATGTGCATTTTAAGTCTCTTTATAAAGACAGGCTCATTGAGGACGATGCAATAAAGCTTATACAGGTATGTATCTTTAACGGTATGTACGAGGATGCGTTTGATTTGATAAAGGTATATGGCTTTAGCGGAGTGGAGCCGATGAAGCTTATGCGTATGGCAAGACGTATCGTACAGATTTATGATTATGGGTTTGACCATGTTTTGACAGAGGTGTGTTATTGCATATTTGTAAATAAGATATATGATGAGATTGTGCTTGAGTATCTTGCAATGCATTTTAACGGTACAACGTCACAAATGTATGATGTATGGAAAGCCTGTCAGAATTTTAATGTTGACAATATAAATATAGCTGAAAGATTTATTGCGCAGATGCTGTTTACGGGACAGAATAACGGCAGACAGACCGAAGTATTTGGATATTACTGTGCGAATGGCGGAAGACGTTTTGTTATAGATGCCTATGTTTCATATCATTCATTTTTGTATTTTTCAAAGCATAAAAAGGTTAATGATATAGTGTTTAAGGTTATTGAGGAGCAGATACAGGATTGTCATGAAATGCCGGAAATATGTTATCTTGCGCTTCTTAAGAAATATTCGTCAAAAACATCTGAGTTAGCAGATAAACAGCTAAAGCTTGCAGAGCAGATGCTTGATTATATGTGCAGTGAAAATATATTTTTTGAGTTTTATAAAAAATTTGCTTCCGTGATTTCACGTCCTTATAATGCGATTAATAAAACGGTTGTCGAGTACTGCGGTAATCCTAAGTCAAAAGTAAAGCTTTATTATATAACAGACGATGATGGCGAAAATTGGCATGAGGAGACGATGACAGGACGTTTCGGCGTGTTTGTAAAGTGTTTTACATTGTTTTATGCAGATACCGTAAAGTATTATTTTACTGAAGAAATTAACGGTGAGATAAAGCAGTCCGATATATACAGCATAACAAATAATGATATAAATCCTGAGCATACACAGGGCAGATTCGAGTTTATTAATGATATACTTGCAAGTATGCAGCTTCATGATATGGCTACAATGAAAAAGCTTATGCAGGGTTACTGCGTTCAGGACTATGTGGCACAGGAAATATTTAAACCATTTTAACAGTTGAAACAACAGCTGTATTTGGGAGGGAGATATGCAATCTGGAAAAGGACTTTTGGCAGGTATAGATATCAGTAATAAATATTGCATGGCTTCTTATTTTGATTATGATGAGAAGAAAGTAAAAAGCGTTATATTTGCTGATAACAGACCTGTTGCAGATAATCCATATGAATTTAAGAAGCTGCCTGATTTGTTTAAAGAGGGAAGTGTCAGGGAATCTGACAATGCAGTGGGACATGTATCAAAGATAATTGAATATATTAAAAAGATTTCAGGGATTTCATATATTGAGAAAATATGTTTTACGCTTAAAGATTTTTACATGGACAACTTGTGTGCTATAAGTATGATAATGAAAAGGTTAGGCATTGATGATGATAAGTGGTCTGTAATAAGTCATGATGAGAGCTTTGCTCTTTACGCATACAGTCAGAAAAAGGAACTGTACAGCGCGTCGGTGTTGCTTCTTGATTATGGTGAAAACGGTATAGACGCTATTCTTTTAAATAAGACAAAAGCTGCATCATTAAATAAGGACATTGTAATGGAAAATACCTACGACATTTCAAATGAAAGTGTCAGCGCGGCATTTACAGGGTCAATTTCTCTTGATGAAGCTTCGGACTGCATTATTGAATGGCTCAGTGATATTTTTTCGAAATACAGTGTGTCTTCGTTATATCTGACAGGTGAGGGATTTAATTGTGAAAGTTATCCTGACAGGCTTACAAAGTTTTTATGTATGAGGCGTAAAGTCTTTGCAGGACAGAATTTATTTGTTAAAGGTGCAGTTTATTATTGTCTTAAAGATAGTGACAAAGAATCTTTAAACAATCTGCTTTTAGCTTGTAAAAACCGTGTTACGACAGGTATTGAAGTCCAGATAACGGATAGGGGAATAGTTAAGCGTTTAAGAATTATAAAGCCGGGAGTCAACTGGTATATGGCATACAGGAAGATGGATTTTATTCTTGACGATATAAATAAAATTACTCTTATAATGAAGCCATGTAACGACAGTGCGGAATATACCGAGGAAATTGACATAAGCGAAATTCCGTATCGCAAGGGAAAGATGACGAGAATAAGCATGGAAATTGCTTTTGTATCAGACAGCAGATGTGTGGTGACTGTTACCGATAAAGGCTTTGGACAGTTTGTGAAAAGCTCCGGTGCGGTTATAGTAAAAGAGATAGATATTTAACTTAAGGTTAAAAGGAACGGAAAAATTATGAGCGGAATGATTTTATGCAGAAGCAAGGAAGCAGATACTCCGTTATATCTTAGCGATACGGGTGTAAAGATATATTCTTTGGAGGAGCTTTGCTACTATATTTACAACAATATATATATTATCGGTACTGAATTTATAAATGACAGACTGCTTGAATTTATAGAGTTTGAAACGAAAGAAAAACCTTTGGCAGATATGCTTTCACAGATGATGGAAAGGCATGCGGGGCTTGCAGAAATGGTCGTAGCTATATTAAAATATGTAGATTATTACAGTATAAGTGAAATTGAGGCGACAAAGGGAATTTTAAATACGCTTGGCACTAAAAATGTATTTGAGAGACTTAAGCTTCGGGCAGACAGATTTCTTGAAAATAAGTGTTATTATAGTGCAATAAAAAATTATCTTATGATTACGAAAGAAAAAAGGGACCCTTCGCTTTCGGGAATTTTTTATGCAAAGGTTTATCATAATGCGGGCGTTGCTTATGCTTCGATGTTTCTTTACAGTCAGGCGTATCCTTTCTTTGAAGAGGCATACAGATTAGGACAGCACGAAGAGTCAAAAAGATGCGCAATTGCGGCAAAAAGGCTTTCATTAGGTGATGATTATATAGAAAATGAAGATGCAACTGAGGATGAATATGTTGTAAAATGTGAGATTGAGACACTTATTGACAATGCACGATACAGCGATGATTACAGAAAAATTGATGAAATCGAAAAAATGAAGAATGACGGAAATATTGCAGAATATCATTTTAAGATATCTGAAATGCTTCAGACTTGGAAAGAACAATATATTAAGTATACATCCTGATTATCTCGGGATTTGAAATATAAAGTGAGGATAAGATGGGGATATTAAAATTTTTAAAGCGTGACAGTACTGAATATGAGCAGGACATGTATTTGTCCGATGAGGAGATTGAGGATCTTGAATTTCCTGAGGAGAGCGATAACCTGGAATTGTCTTACGATGACAGTATAGACACAAAAATTCAGGAAGCGGCGTTGAATCAGCAGGCTCTTGAAAAGATAAATATATATGTTTTTGATGAAAAGGAGCTGACTAATTATGTTACGGGACAGTGTGAGATAATTAAGGATGCTGCTAAGAATACTGACTCTGCAATGGATGAATATTCAAGAATATCAGATTATTTTAAGGATATAGAACAGCTTGAAAATGCACCTGAAAATATTAAAAACGGTATCGCGCTTATGGCTGAGGAAGTGGATAATCTGACTGTTGACAGGCATATATATAAAGCGACTGAGAGCAAGCTGTCAAACAGCGCATATCACAGAATGGAAATGTATGAAGATGAAATCCCACAAATTTATCACATGGTAAAACAGCAGGAAAACAGTTTTGAAGATTATAAGAGAGATTTAAGGATGCTTGAGGGTGAACGTATGGCATTGCGCCTTGAAGCAAAGACTTTAAGAAAACGTCAGACGACAATAAAACAGATTGCAATGACAACGTTTATATGTCTTATGATTGTATTTTCAATATTTACAATAGCAATTATATCTATGGGTGATGATGAAAATATAGCACTTTTTTTTGTGGTGACGATACTCGGTGCAGTTTTGGCACTCGGCATGTTTGCACTGCTTAAATCGACTCAGAGACAGGTGCTTGTGACGGAGGTTAAGTTAAATAAGGCTGTTAATCTTCTTAATAAGGTGAAGATAAAGTATATAAATGCTTTGAATGTGCTTGAATATGAATATCAGAAGCATCATGTAAAAAATGCTGATGAGCTTGGAAGAAAATATGAAATGTATATGCAGATGAAAGAGGAACAAAAAAGTATTTTGCAGATGACCGGAAGATTAAACGAGGCGCATGAAAATCTTATAAGTCTGCTTAAAAATGCCGGTATGTGTGAGACGAATTTCTGGATAGGACATATTAAAGCACTTTACAATCATATGGAAATGGTTGAGGTGCGTCATGAGCTTTCAATGCAGAGACAGAAGCTGCGTTCGGTATTGGAGTATAACGAGGGAAGAATAAAAGAGGCAAAATTTAATATTAAAAAGGTTACATTAAAACATCCTCAATTTACAGAGACAACGATAAAAATATTGGATGATTACGAGAAAAAAACTTTGATTTAATATAAAAAGCTTGCCAATTATGGCTCATGTGTTAAAATTAAATTTAGGTTTTTATTTTTGGAGGAAAGAAAATTATGAAAGAAAGACTTCAGGAAATTAAAGAAAGAGCATTGTCACAGATTAATGCTACTGATTCTCTTGATAAATTGAATGATATCAGAGTATCTTTTTTAGGAAAAAAAGGTGAGTTGACAGAAGTACTTAAAGGCATGAAAGATGTGGCACCTGAGGACAGACCGATTGTAGGTCAGATTGTAAATGAGACAAGACAGGCTATAGAGGAAGTTCTTGAGAAAGCAAAGAAAGATTTATCCTCTAAGCTTCGTGAGCTTCAGATGAAAAGCGAGGTTATCGATGTAACACTCCCTGCAAAAAAAGCAAATGCAGGTCACAGTCATCCTAATACACTCGCACTTGAAGAAGTTAAGAAGATATTTATGGGTATGGGATATGAAGTAGTTGAGGGCCCGGAAGTTGAATATGATTATTATAATTTTGAGGCACTTAATATTCCGGCAAATCATCCGGCTAAGGATGAGCAGGATACATTTTACATAGATGACAAGGTTGTTCTTCGTACACAGACATCTTCAGTACAGGTTCGTGAAATGGAGAAAGGAAAGCTTCCTATAAGAATGATATCACCGGGAAGAGTTTTCAGAGCCGATGAAGTTGATGCTACACACTCTCCTTGCTTTCATCAGGTAGAGGGGATGGTTATAGATGAGGGTATCACATTTGCAGATTTAAAGGGTACTTTGGCAGAGTTTGCAAAAGAGCTTTTTGGACCTGAGACAAAGGTTAAATTCAGACCGCATCATTTCCCATTTACAGAGCCGAGCGCAGAGATGGACGTTTCGTGCTTTAAGTGCGGAGGAAAAGGCTGCCGCATGTGTAAAGGTGAGGGCTGGATTGAGATACTCGGCTGCGGTATGATACATCCGCACGTGTTTGAAATGAGCGGAATAGATCAGGATAAATACACAGGCTTTGCATTTGGTATAGGACTTGAAAGAATTGCACTGTTAAAGTATGAAATTGATGATATGAGACTTATGTATGAAAATGATACACGTTTCTTAAAGCAGTTTTAATATTTATAATTATGGAATGGAGATTAGGAAATGAATACATCATTAAATTGGATTAAATCTATGGTTCCGGGAATGGATGATGTTGCAGACCAGCAGTTTGCTGATGCCATGACACTTTCAGGAACAAAGGTTGAGAGTTATGTAAGATATAATAAAAATCTTGATAAGATTGTAATTGGTGAGATTTTATCAGTTGAAAAGCATCCTGATGCTGATAAGCTTGTTGTATGTCAGGTAAATGTCGGCAGTGAGACAGTGCAGATTGTCACAGGTGCTCCAAATATAGTTGTTGGAACTTCAGGTCAGAAAGTTCCTGTAGTTCTTGACGGAGGATGCGTTGCAGCCGGACATGACGGAGGAGCTTTGCCGGAGAACGGAATTAAGATTAAAAAGGGTAAATTAAGAGGAGTTGAGAGCTGCGGAATGATGTGCGGCATTGAGGAGCTCGGCTCATCAAGAGAGTTTTATCCGGATGCGGCTGAGAATGGTATTTATATACTTCCTGATGATGCAGTTGTCGGAGAAGATGCGGTGAAGTACTTAGGTCTTGATGATGTTGTATATGAGTATGAGATAACAAATAACCGTGTTGACTGCTACAGCGTTATCGGTATAGCAAGAGAGGCGGCGGCTACATTTAATAAGCCTTTTAATGCCCCTGTGGTTGCCATGACAGGAAACACCGAGGACGTAAATGATTATGTAAGCGTAGATGTAAAGGCATCTGACCTTTGTACAAGATATGTTGCAAGAGTTGTCAAGAATATAAAAATAGCTCCGTCACCGAGATGGATGCAGGTAAGACTTGCATCAGCAGGCATACGACCAATTAATAACATAGTCGATATTACAAATTATGTAATGGAAGAGTACGGTCAGCCAATGCATGCTTATGATATGGATAAGATTGCAGGAAATAAGATAATTGTCCGGAAAGCCGAAGATAATGAGACATTTGTTACACTTGACGGACAGGAAAGAAAGCTTGATTCATCAATGCTTATGATATGTGATGACGAGAAGGCTATCGGTATCGCCGGTATAATGGGCGGTGAAAATTCAAAAATCACTGATGATGTAACAACAATGCTTTTTGAGGCAGCCACATTTGACGGTACAAATATAAGAAAGTCGACTAAGAGACTCGGCTTAAGAACAGATGCGTCAGGTAAGTTTGAGAAAGGCCTTGACCCTGAAAATGCAATGGCAGCAATCAACAGAGCATGTCAGCTTATTGAAGAACTTGGTGCTGGTGAGATTGTCGGAGGCGCAGTAGATGTATACCCTGTAAAGAAAGAAAAAGAAAGAATCAAATTTGAGCCTGAAAAGATTAATGCTTTGCTTGGTACCAATGTATCATCAGAAGAGATGATGACATATTTCAAAAAACTTGAAATTGATTATGATAAAGAAGCAAACGAGCTCATTATACCTACATTCAGACAGGATTTGCACAGATGTGCTGATATCGCTGAGGAGGTTGCAAGATTTTTCGGCTATGACAATATTCCTACAACACTTCCGCACGGTGCAACTACGATGGGCAAGATTTCTTTCAAGCAAAGAATTGAGCAGGTGGCTTCAGAAGTAGCACAGTTTAGCGGATTTTCACAGGCTATGACATATTCTTTTGAAAGCCCTAAGGTATTTGATAAATTAAAAATAGCTGAAGATTCAAAGCTTAGAAAGACTGTAGTCATATCAAATCCGCTCGGAGAAGATTTCTCTGTAATGAGAACGCTTCCTCTTAATGGTATGCTTACTTCATTGTCAACAAATTATAACAGAAGAAATAAGGATGTTAAGCTTTATGAGCTTGCGACAGTTTATATTCCTTCAGATAATTCAGAAGAATCGCTTCCTGATGAGAGAGTGCAGTTTACACTTGGAAGCTTCGGAGAAGGAGATTTCTTTACAATGAAAGGTGTTGTAGAAGAATTTCTTGAAAAGATAGGAATGAATGTAAGACCTGAATATAATCCTGAAGGTGGTAAAGAATTCCTGCATCCGGGAAGACAGGCAGAGATTGTTTATGATGGAACCGTAATCGGTTATATGGGCGAGGTTCATCCTGATGTTGCCGATACGTACGGAATTGGTGACAGACCTGTTGTTGCAGTGCTTGATTTGCCTGTTATCACACAGATGGCTTCATTTGACAGAAAATATAAAGGGATTGCAAAGTTCCCTGCCGTTACAAGAGATATAAGTATGGTTATGCCAAAGGATATGCTTGTAGGCAGTGTTGAAAAGATTATTGAAAAGCGCGGCGGTGCAATTCTTGAAAATTACAGCCTGTTTGATATTTATGAGGGTGAACAGATTAAGAAGGGCTTTAAGTCGGTTGCTTATACAATATCTTTCAGAGCAAAAGACAGAACACTTGAAGATAAGGATATACAGCCTGTTATGGAAAAAGTATTAGAGGACTTGTCTTTACTGGGAATTGAACTTAGAGCTTAATGTGAAAGGTTTTTTATATAATGGATTTACATGATTTTTATTATGATTTGCCGCAGGAGCTTATAGCGCAGGATCCGTTGTCTGACCGCTCAAGTTCAAGGCTTATGGTTCTTGATAAAATAAGCGGACAGATAGAGCATAAGGTGTTTAAGGATATAATCGATTACTTAAATCCGGGCGATTGTCTTGTTATAAATGATACTAAAGTTATTCCAGCCCGTCTTATAGGCGAAAAGGTTGATACAGGGGCAGCAGTAGAGGTGCTTCTTCTTACAAGAAAGAGCGATTGTGCCGATACATGGGAGGTTCTTGTAAAACCGGGCAAAAAGGCCAGAGTAGGGGCAAAAATAAGCTTTGGCGGCGGTAAGCTTATCGGCGAGGTTATAGATATAGTTGATGAGGGAAACAGAATAGTACGTTTTTCTTATGACGGTATATTTGAGGAGGTTCTTGACGAGCTTGGTCAGATGCCTCTGCCGCCGTATATAACGCATAAGCTTGAGGATAAGAACCGTTATCAGACAGTTTATGCTACGCATGAGGGTTCTGCGGCTGCACCGACAGCCGGACTTCATTTTACGCCGGAGCTGCTTCGTGCTATACAGGAAAAAGGTGTAGATATAGCGAGAGTTACTCTGCATGTGGGACTTGGTACCTTCAGACCCGTTAAGGTTGAAAATATATTAGAACATCATATGCATTCAGAATTTTATATGGTTGATGAGGAAGCTGCAGAAAAGATAAACAGGGCAAAGAAAAATGGCGGAAGAATTATAGCAGTCGGAACAACGAGTACAAGAACACTTGAATCGGTTGCTGCTGATGATGGTACAATAAAAGCCTGCAGCGGATGGACGCAGATTTTTATTTATCCTGGTTATAAGTTTAAAGCTATAGATTGCCTTATAACTAATTTTCATCTGCCTGAATCAACGTTGGTAATGCTTGTGTCAGCTCTTGCAGGCAGGGAAAATGTACTTAACGCATATGAGAAAGCAGTAGAAGAAAAGTATAGATTTTTCAGTTTCGGAGATGCGATGTTTATACATTAATTTGTATGTATTTTGAGTAGCACAGATGATCGCGGCTGCAAGTGCCGAAAGGCCGCAGGTGAGGAAAGTCCGGGCTTCATAGGGCAGGGTGCCAGATAACGTCTGGTGGAGGTGACTCCAAGGATAGTGCAACAGAAATAAACCGCCGGATTTGTCCGGTAAGGGTGGAAAGGCAGTGTAAGAGACTACCGCATGGCTGGTAACAGACATGGCTCTGTAAACCCCATCCGAAGCAAGACCAAACAAAAAGCTATACGGCTGCCCGTCGTGCTTTTAGGTAGGTCGCTTGAGTCTGCTGGTGACAGCAGAATTAGATAGATGATCATCATGCGCGTATGCGCAGACATAACCCGGCTTACAGTGCTGCTCAAAATTTTTTGACACTGTAATCTAATTAAACAAAAAATAAAATAAGCTGAGGAATTGAAAATAAATTCAATTCCCCAGCTTATTTTTACTGTATAGGAAAACGACACTTTTTTAGCGTGTATATTTTTCTTCGCAGTATTTGCAGCGATACACCTGCTTATCTTCATCTGTGAGGAGGAAGATGTGGTCAAGCTCCTGTTCAATAGAAGTAATACATCTTGGGTTTTTGCATCGGATAACATTCGTTATCTGTTTTGGAAGAGATAAATCCTTTTTCTCAATTATCACTCCGTCCTTTATTATGTTGACGGTGATATTGTGGTCGATAAAACCTAATACATCAAGGTCAACCAGGTCCAATCCGCCCTCTATTTTAATGATGTCCTTTTTTCCCATTTTGTTGCTTTTTGCATTTTTTATTATTGCAACACAGCAGTCAAGCTTATCTAAACCGAGATGCTTATAAATCATCATTGATTTTCCGGCTTCAATATGGTCAAGAACAAAACCGTTATTTAATTGTCCGACATTTAACATTATTATACCTCATTTCTTAAATATATTTTGTTCCGTAAATTTATTTATCAAGGTCAACTTCTTTATCAAGGCCGAGCAGGGTCATAATAAGTGCCATACGCACATATACGCCATACTGTGCCTGCTTAAAGTATGCTGCGCGTGGATCATCATCCACCTCTACAGATATTTCATTTACACGAGGCAGCGGGTGCAATATATACATATCTTTCTTGGCAAGCCCCATTTTTTCCTTATTTAGAATATAAAAATCTTTCATTCTTAAATATTCGTCTTCACTGAAAAATCTTTCCTTTTGGACTCTTGTCATATAAAGAATATCGAGCTGCGGCATTACATCTTCGAGCTTTTCTACTTCCTCAAATTCCACATTGTTGCCTTTTAAAACATCTTCTCTTATATAGTCCGGAACGCGCAGTTCTTTTGGAGAAATAAGAATGAATTTGATGTTATCATAACGGATAAGGGAATTGATGAGTGAATGGACTGTACGTCCGAATTTTAAGTCACCGCACAAGCCAATAGTGAAATTGTTAAGAGAACCTTTTAGTTCACGGATAGTCATAAGATCGGTGAGAGTCTGTGTAGGATGCTGATGACCGCCATCACCTGCGTTAATGACCGGTATTCCCGATTTTTCGGCAGCAACCATAGGTGCTCCTTCTTTAGGGTGGCGCATAGCACATATATCAGCATAGCATGATATTACGCGTATTGTATCAGAAACGCTTTCACCTTTTGCTGCAGAACTTGAATCAGCAGAAGAAAAACCTAAAACAGAACCGCCAAGATTTAACATAGCTGCTTCAAAGCTTAGTCTTGTTCTTGTACTTGGCTCATAAAATAGTGTCGCAAGCTTTTTGCCGTCACATACATGGCTGTATTTCTTTTGGTTTTGTGAAATGTCTCTTGCGAGATCCAGTAACTGCTCAAGCTCTTTTACACTAAAGTCGAGTGGATTTAGTAAATGTTTCATTCGGGTCCTCCTTAAAAATATTCTTTACATATTCTACTATTAATTGAAATAATTCTCAATTGTTATTTTTAAATAATTGTGTTAAAATAATGTAAACTTTGCAGTGTGTTAAGTTATAAAAGTTTTAGTAGGAGGACTTGTAATGTCAAAGATTATTCTAACAGGGGACAGGCCAACAGGTAAGCTTCATCTTGGTCATTATGTAGGTTCACTTAAAAGAAGAGTTGAATTACAAAATTCAGGTGAATTTGAAAAGATATTTATTATGATAGCGGATGCACAGGCATTGACAGACAATGCCGATAACCCTGAAAAGGTACGTCAGAATATTATAGAGGTTGCGTTAGATTATTTATCATGCGGAATTGACCCTGAAAAGTCAAATATATTTATACAGTCTCAGGTACCTCAGCTTACGGAATTAACATTTTATTATATGAATCTTGTTACGGTATCAAGACTGCAGAGAAATCCGACAGTAAAGTCAGAGATACAGATGCGTAATTTTGAGACAAGTATACCGGTTGGATTTTTTACTTATCCTATAAGCCAGGCAGCCGATATAACTGCATTTAAGGCTACGACAGTTCCGGTTGGTGAGGATCAGGAGCCGATGATAGAGCAGACAAGGGAGATAGTGCGTAAGTTTAATTCCACATACGCAGAGACTCTTATTGAACCTCAGATACTTCTGCCTGATAATAAGGCATGTTTAAGACTTCCTGGTACTGATGGCAAAGCTAAGATGAGCAAGTCATTAGGAAACTGCATTTATCTTTCGGATACACCTGAGGATGTAAAGAAAAAGGTAATGAGCATGTATACTGACCCTGAGCATATAAGAGTGGAGGATCCAGGCAAAATTGAGGGTAACTGTGTGTTTACATATCTTGATGCGTTTATTGAGCCTGAAGATTTTTCATTATTCCTTTCTGATTATAATAATATGGATGAATTAAAAGATCATTATAAGAGAGGCGGACTTGGAGATGTAAAGGTTAAGAAATTCTTAAACAATGTGCTTCAAAAGCAGCTTGAGCCTATAAGAGCCAGACGTCATGAATATGAAAAGGATATTCCTGAGGTTTATAATATTTTGCAGAAAGGTACTAAAGCGGCTTATGAGGTGGCACAACAGACACTTGAGGAAGTTAAATCTGCAATGAAAATTAATTATTTTGAGGATTCAGAGCTTATAAGAGTTCAGTCAGAGAAATATAATGGTTGAATAAAATAAAATATCCGGCGGCTTAATCATTGGTTATGTACCTGATTAAGCCGCCGGTTTATTGTTAGGGCCAAGCCCTGTTTACCAAAATTCCGTTTTTCGTTAAGAAAGCTTTTTAATTACCATATTGTTTGGTTTTGAAATTTTTAATTCAGGTCCGTTCATCACGATAAGACCTTTGTCAAAGTGAACGGTAAATATGGTGATCGAATTTCCGTCATTGTTCATTGACATAATATGCTTGTCATCAGGAAAAATGTTTATGTACTTAGGGTAATCGCCGCTTATAGGAAGCGAAGATTTACTGCTTAATGTACCTGTTTCTTTATTTACGTCATATATGGTTACTGTATTGTCACCGGCGTTTGAGCATAAAAGATTGTTGCCTGAATTTGAAAGGATAAGACTGGCAGCGGCACTGTTGCTTTTATGATTTTTTCTTACGGTGAAAATATTCTGAATAAGCTCAAAGCGGTTTTTTCCGTTATCCTTATCGTAAGAATATACATTGATATAATTCTTAAGTTCACATATAACGTAAGCGAAACGACCATCCTCGCTGAAAATCATCTGTCTTGGGGCAGATTCGAGCTGTGAGCGTATAATGTCATATAGCTTTATTTTGCCTGTTCTGTGGTTGAACTCATAAAGCTTAATCTGGTCAATTCCCAAGTCACAGACACAAAGAAGTTCTTCGTCAGGAGTAAAAACAGACCAGCTTACGTGAGGTCTGAAATTTCTGTCGGCAATGCTTCCTATTCCCTTGTGAAATACTTCGTCTGTAATGTGGTCGAGGCTTCCGTTTACAAGAGAAATAATTGTGATTTTTCCATCATGGTACCCCGATACTATTAAGAAATCATCATTTTTTGTAAGTGCAATATGGCATCCACGCATTCCATTGATGGATAATACATTAATAAGCTCAAGATCGCCATCTTTTAAAATATTATAGGCGGCAACGCCCTGATCGCATATAGAATAAAGATATTTTCCATTATGAGATATTGTAACGTATGAAGCATTGTCTATCTTTACTTCCTTTCGTTCTTTTATCCGTCCTGCTTCAACATCCATATCATAAATATGGATCCCTTTGCTCTTTTCATGGGTATAGCTGCCGACATATGCAACGTATTTATCACTCATAACACACCTCTGTCTGCTGAAAAAACAGCGTTTATATTATATCAAAAATCGTATTTATATAATGTCATTTTATAGCATAAGAAGTGGATTTTCAAGTAAGTAATGGCAATAATTATTATATACATTTTTGAGTGACATTTGTTAAGTTAACATCAACGATTATGGCATCCGGCCCTATGCCGCGAATACACTTGAACGGGATTATATATTCTATATCCCGGCCGAAAAGTCCGCACATTTTGCTTGGACCGGGTACAATAACCGAGTTAATGCAACCTGTGCATTGGTCAAAATCTACATCAGCTACATAACCTAAAATTTTACAGTCACAGCAGTTTATGACCTGTTTGTTTCTTAAATCACAGACACGCATATAAACTCCAGACTTGCCGATTGGCGTGCGATAGTTATATTATTATATTCAGTAAAATATAAGTGGTGCTTTTTTATAGATATTTTCGCATCTGCTTTAGTGCACATTTTTCAAGTCTGCTAACCTGGGCCTGGGAAATTCCCATTTCAGATGCTGTTTCCATTTGTGTTTTACATTCAAAATAACGCATTTTAATTATCTTTTTTTCGCGTTCGTTAAGTTGGTTTATGGCATCATTTATGGCAATATTTAAAACCCAGCTGTCCTCTTTTTCTTTTTTGTCGCTTATCTGGTCCATGACATAAAGTGTGTCTCCGCCGTCAGAGTAAACGGGTTCATATAAAGAAACAGGTGTCTGGATGGCATCCATTGCCATCACGATATCTTCCTTTGATACTCCTATTTCAGAAGCTATTTCAGATATTGTGGGCTCCTTCTGGCTTTCCCGGCTTAAACGTTCTTTTGCGTAAATTGCTTTGTATGCTGTATCTTTAAGAGAGCGGCTTACGCGTATTGAACTGTAGTCGCGCAGATAGCGCTTAATTTCTCCTGAAATCATTGGAACAGCGTAGGTTGAGAACTGAACACCCTGATTTATGTCAAAGTTATCAATAGCTTTGATCATTCCGATACAGCCTATCTGGAATAAATCGTCAATATTTTCATGGCTTTGTGTAAATCGCTGTACAACGCTTAATACAAGCCTTAAATTTCCCTTAATAAATGTATCTCTTGCATCTTTATCTCCGGCTTTTATCTGTTTTAATAATTCTTCTTTCTCTTTGGATTTAAGCAATGGAAGAGTGGAAGTGTTGACTCCACAAATCTCAACTTTATATCCGGCCACTTTTGTCCTCCTTTATCAATCTTAAAAAGTATTTTATAGTTTTATAATTGCCTTACAGAGAATATTTAATACTGTAAACAATATCCATTTTTTGTGGAGTTTTGATGTTGACCGCAAAATGATATTAAATTATAATTAATGTATATTTTTATGTTTGGAGGTATGCATTGTGAAGTGTCCGTTTTGTTCGAATGAGAATACGAAGGTAATTGATTCAAGACCTACTGATGACAGTTCAATAAGAAGAAGGCGTCAGTGTGAAATGTGCGGAAAAAGATTTACTACTTATGAAAAAATAGAGACAATGCCTATAATTGTTATAAAAAAGGATGATAACAGAGAGCCATATGACAGGGAAAAGTTAGTTGCAGGCATTGTGCGCTCATGTCATAAGAGGCCTGTTTCATTAAGTCAGATCAACAGCATGGTAGATGAAATCGAAACGCGTATATTTAACAGCGGAGAAAAAGAGATACCTACAACAACTATAGGAAAAATCGTTATGGATAAGCTGAAGGATCTGGATGAGGTAGCTTATGTGCGTTTTGCGTCAGTGTACAGGGAATTTAAGGATGTAAATACATTTATGGACGAGATTAAGAAAATTTTGAAATGACATGTGAAATGGTATATGATATGTAAAGATATTATGAATGGAGATACTGAAAGTGCTTAAAAGATTTTATCCTGATGAATATTATGAAAATGCATATATTATTGATTACAAGGGATTATACGTCAAAGGTTACAGAGGGATTATATTTGATGTTGACAATACTCTTGTAGAGCATGGGGCGCCGGTTAATGATAAGGCAAAGGATTTATTTGCAAAGCTCCATGAAATGGGATATGAGACATGTATTATTTCAAATAACAGTGAACAGAGAGTTGAGCCTCTTGCGAGACATGTTAATTCAAAATATGTCAGCAAAGCCGCAAAACCGTCGCCTAAGAATTATTTAAAGGCTATGGATATTATGGGAACTGATAAGGCTGACACATATTTTGTAGGAGACCAGATATTTACAGATGTCTGGGGTGCTAACAGGGCAGGTATAAAGAGCATTTTGGTAAAGCCTATTGATAAGCATGAGGAAATACAGATTGTGCTTAAAAGATATCTTGAGAGCATAGTGTTATTTTTTTATAAAAGATATATGAAACGGAGAAATTAAAATGGAACATATTAATTCAGCTACAAGACTTTGCGCACTTATAGGAAATCCTGTGGCACATTCAATATCACCTGTTATACACAATAACTTAAGCAGATTATGTGGTGTTAACCTTGCATATGTTACGCTTAAGGTAGAAGAGGGGGACGTTAAGGAAGCGGTTAAAGGAGCTTATGCGCTTAATATGCTGGGTATGAATGTCACGGTTCCCCATAAGCAGACGGTTATAGAAGCTCTTGCAGATATAGATCCGCTTGCAAAGGCAATAGGTGCGGTTAATACGCTTGTAAGAACCGATAAGGGATATAAGGGCTATAATACGGATATATTAGGTCTTAAAAGAGAATTAAATGAGTCAGGACTTGAGCTTAAGGGCAGGCCTGTGGTTATACTCGGTGCAGGAGGAGCAGCAAGAGCAATAGCTTTTCTTTGTGCAGATAGTGGTGCAAGTGAGGTTAATATTTTAAACAGGACAGTAGAAAAGGCTGAGGAAATTGCCAATGCAGTAAATAACAATCTGAATATTGATACTGTCAGAGCAATGAATATAAATGATTACGACAAAATTAAAGAAAGCGGATATCTTGTTATACAGACTACAAGTGTGGGGCTTCATCCTCATGATGATGATGCGGTAATTGCGGACATTGAATTTTATAAAAGAGCTTCAGCCGGTGTTGATATTATTTATAATCCTGCGGAGACAAAATTTATGAAGCTTATGAAAGAAGCTCGAAAAGTATCGTACAATGGTCTTAAGATGCTTTTGTATCAAGGAGTTGAAGCTTTTGAACTGTGGAATAATATAAGGGTTTCAGATGATGCAGTTAAGGAAGTTTACGAACATATGAAAAAGGAGCTTGGGATTGTTGAGTAATAATATTATACTAATCGGTTTTATGGGCTGCGGAAAAACTACATTTGGAAAGTGGATTGCCAAAAACAAAAAAATGAAGTTTGTGGATACAGATGAGATTATTGAAAAAAATGAGCAATGCACAATTAATGAGATTTTTAAGAATCGCGGAGAAGAAGTCTTTAGAAATATGGAGACAGAAGTGATTAAAAAATTGCTTGATACTGCTGAAAATTCAGTTATTTCAGCAGGTGGCGGACTTCCGGTAAAGCATATAAACAGAGGACTTTTAAAGGAGCTTGGAACGGTGGTTTATCTTAGGACACCTAAGGAAGAGCTTGTTAAGCGATTGCTTAATGATACATCAAGACCGCTGCTTAAAGGCGGTAATATAGAACAAAAAATAGATACGCTTATGAGTTTAAGAAAAGACATATATGAGGAGACTGCGGATATTATTATTGATACAACGGACCGCGAGTTTGACAAAATGTATGAGCTAATAAGGCAGAGGGAGAGCAGTAAATAATAATGAAAAAATTTTTGATAATTAACGGACCGAATATTAATTTTGTCGGTATACGTGAAAAGGGAATTTACGGAACAGCAAATTATGATACTCTTGTTGATATGATTAAAGAAAAAGCACAACAACTGGGGGTCTCAGCGGAGGTTTTTCAGAGTAATCATGAGGGAGCAATTATAGATAAAATACAGCAGGCTTATTTTGATAAAGTTGACGGAATAGTTATTAATCCGGGAGCATTTACACATTACAGCTATGCGGTAAGAGATGCACTTGCATCAGTTGAGGCAATACCAAAGATAGAAGTGCATATTTCAAATGTTCATACAAGGGAGGAGTTTAGACATAATTCAGTCACGGTTCCTGTTTGTAATGGTCAGGTGGTCGGACTTGGACTTAAGGGATATTTGTACGCTATGCAGGCCCTTTATGATATGTGCAGCGGGCAATAATATTTGTGAAATTTACTTTTGGGTTCAAGGGTAGAATTTAAGTTTATAAAAAACAGTTGCCAAATCAAGGGTTTTATTATAAACTTATATAAGTTATTGATATAATAGGAGGTATACCAAAGAATGGTAAGCGCAGGAGATTTTAAAAACGGTCTTACAGTTCAGATGGACAACGGTATTTGGCAGATTGTTGAATTTCAGCATGTTAAGCCTGGTAAGGGTGCCGCTTTCGTTAGAACTAAGATGAAAAATATTGTGAGTGGCGGTGTAGTAGAAAAGACTTTCAGACCTACAGAGAAGCTTGAACTTGCTCACATTGATAGAAAAGAATTCCAGTATTTATATTCAGATGGAGATCTTTACAATTTCATGGATACAGAGACATTCGAGCAGATTGCATTGTCAGCTGAGGATGTTGGCGATTCACTTAAGTTCGTAAAGGAAAATGAGATGGTCAAGCTTTGCTCACATGCAGGCAAGGTATTTGCTATTGAACCACCTCTTTTTGTTGAACTTCTTATAACAGAATCAGAGCCGGGTGTTAAGGGTGACACAGCAACAGGTGCTACAAAACCTGCTAAGTTAGAGACAGGTGCCCAGGTAATGGTTCCATTGTTTGTTAACGAGGGAGATACAATTAAAATTGATACACGTACAGGTGAATATCTTTCAAGAGTGTAATTTAAGCTTTTGGAGAATAATTCCGATTGTATGTATATTATATAGGATATTTAATTATATCTTATCGGCCGGAGAGTGTATGTCATATTGGCATGCACTCTTTTTTTACTTTATAGGAAATTGCGTCAAAGACGCATTCTGATAACAAGTTTGCGA